>Ga0208300_100019_pt1 | contig 280299 bp, 261 predicted proteins | sample 23_taG_FD_184096 | JGI IMG/M metagenome (GOLD analysis project Ga0208300, IMG submission 184096) | Marine viral communities from Cariaco Basin, Caribbean Sea - 23_WHOI_OMZ (SPAdes) (version 2) | ecosystem: Environmental > Aquatic > Marine > Oceanic | place: Caribbean Sea: Cariaco Basin...
TCAAAATCCTTGAAAATTTGCTCCAATCACAACAGCTTGTCAAGAGAAATAAAGATTTAGAACAGATTATTTACATGCTCAGGGTTTACACTAAAAAACAGCTTGGGCTTATGTGCGAAAGTTGAGTAAATAATATGTAGTAGAGTTTTAATTGATGCTGAAATCTTATGAAAACTATTGGAAGTAGAATAAAAATCAAGTTTGGTAAAATAAAAAGTTGTTGATACCATAAATATTCACTGTTTTGTCCAGTACCCCACAAAGTAAAATGTCCTTCGGTAAATCTTTTAGCCTCATTAATATAAAGTATACCTTCGTTGGCAAAAATAAAAACAAAAAATAGAAGAGCCCCTAAAGTAAAAAATCCAAAGATAGTACTTAATGATTCTTTTTTGAAAACAAACAGATAAATGAGACCTACTACATAAAATACAATATAAGAGGGTCTGCTAAAAAGAGCAACAGCAAAAATAAATCCTGATGTTTTGTATTGATTGGTTTGCATAAAATACAGACCTAAAAAAAAGAAAAAGAGATTATGTCAGAGTACCCACACTGCTTGAAGAGATAAAACTCTCACGAGCGGATGGTACTTATACAAATTTATTAAAAAAGTATTCCAGATTTACGCTTCTTGTTCTTGATGACTTTGGTATATCTGCTCTATCAACAGATGATGCAACCAATCTGTTTGAAATAATAGAAGACAGAACACAAATCAATTCAACCATTATTACCTCACAATTACCTGTTTCACAATGGTATGATTATTTGAACAATGATACTGTTGCAGATGCAATTTTAGACAGAGTTGTACACTCTTCTCACAGAATAGAAATTGAGGGTGAATCCATGAGAAAATTGAAGTCAAATATTTGCAAAGTTTAAAAAGTATTCGGACACTTATGATATAATTTTATGATTAGAGATTTACTACTTTAAAACTGTCCGAATGTTCCCGACGGGGTGTCCGAATGAAGTGGCGTGGACAGTTCATCTTCATAAATTCTTTCGCATCCAGCTTTTTCTAAAGCATCTTTTTGAAGTGTTAAGTTTTGGTCAGTTGTAGAAACTCTTGCATATCCTATAAGCATTAGATTATCCTAGTGAAAATTTTTACAAAGTGCCTGTATAACTAAATCATATTCTTCATTTGAAAGTTTTGCAATTTTTTCTTTGATTCTTGTTTTTGATAAAGTTCTAATTTGATTGATTAAAATATCAGAATCTTCTTTTAGATTATCTCTTTTTTCTATTCTTAATCTATATGGAAACATATCATCTATTAAATCAGTTGAAAGAGGAAGTAAAATAACAGTATCTAAAATAGAATTTTCATCATTTCCTGAAATAATTACAGCTGGTCTAATTTTTCCAACTTCATCACCTTTTTTAGGATATAGATTTACAATTACAATATCTCCTCTATTTAATTCCATCATCAACTCCAATTTCTGCAAATTCTAAATCTTGATGTTGTTTTAATTTATTTAATTTTGCTAGTTTTTCTTCTCTATCAATTTTTTCAATTATTGGTTTAATATAATTATCATATTTTGAAGAGATAAAATATCCTAAAGTTGTGTGAGCTCTTTTATCTATTATCTTAGCTATATCTATAGCTTTTATTAAAGATGGTTTATTCTGAATATCTGTAACACCATAAGTTATCATTATATATCCTTTAAATTGTTTTAATCTATTATGATTATATCTAATAATATAAGATATATCAAATATTATATTATTTTTACTTGCTAAAATATTCTTAAAACTCATTATAATTATAGTAAATTAAGAATTGGTTTTGAGAATAGTTTTTGAGAATTTAAAAGTATGATTTTATGGAATTTAGGAATTTACTTTTTTCTATTCTTAAAAACCACCATTTATGAGAAAGGATTTTTATGGCAAGAATTGAATATCTATCTGAGTCAGAGATAAAAAAATTTGAAAAAGCACCAGAGTTTGAAAATGATATAGAAAGAAATTATTATTTTACTTTACCAACTTTAATTCACAAGCAAACAGTTAATTTTATAAATGATGAATCTTTTATAATTCTTACTTTAATGTTTGGTTATTTTAAAGTTACTAATAAGTTTTTTGAATTAAATTCATTTTCACCAATAGATACAAAATTTATTAGCGATAAATATCAATTATCTACTTTTGATTCAAATGTAACATTTACTTCAAGAACAATACAAAGATATAAACAACTTATAAAAACTCATTTAGGGATTAATGAATATAATAATGACATAGAATCAAAACTGCAACAATATGCAATTGAATTAGCAAATAATTTTACTCATAGAAAAAAAATATTTTTTTCATTGATTGATTATTCTAAAAAGCTGAATATTGAAATTCCAAGTTATACAAATTTATCAAAAATTATTGGAACAGCTCTTACTTTTCAAACTAAGCATATTTTATTATTGTTAAGAACTTATCAAAAAGATAAAAGATTAAAAATTCTTGATGAATTTGTAAATAAAGATGAAAATTTTAAAAATAGATATTATCTTTCAAATTATAGAAAACTTGGACATTCAACAAATAAAAGAGAGATGAATATTTCTCTTTTTTATCTTAAAAACATGAAATCAAAGTTTCATATTTTAAAACCTATTATTGATGAAATTGGTATAACTTCAAAAATTTCCCAATACTATGCAAGATGGCTTGAACAAAGTAAAATCACACAATTAACACAAAAAGATTTATTGAATAACCATTTCTTACTTTTATCATTTGTTAAATATCAATATTTCATTCGTAATGACAATATAATAGATAGATTTATCTCTATTATTCAAAGCGCTAAAAGTTCAATATTAAGACATCAAAAAGATTTATATTTTGAAAATGAACCAAATAAAAAAGCTCTAATCAAATCATTAGAAGATTCAAATCTTTCAATAATTAATAATGCAAACAGCATCTTAAATAATGAAGCTTTTAATGATTCTGATAAAGTAAAAGCTATGTCTTCATTAATTGAAATTGAAAAAAGAAATTTAAAAAATATTTTAGAACAAAAATCAATTATTGAAGCAGAAAATTTAAATAAGTTCGATTTTATAGAGGGTATTTCTCTATCTCTTCAAGGTAAGCTTTCAGAAATAATTAAACATATAGAATTTGATGAAAAATCATCAAATAAGAGTCTTATTTTAGCTATAAATTATTTTAAAAATAATACTAATATTAATAAAAATGCACCCATAGATTTTTTAGATGAAGATGAACAAAAAGCCATTATAGATGGCGATAAAATTAAAATATCACTTTACAAAGCATTACTATTTATTCATATAAGCGACGGTATAAAATCAGGAATATTAAATTTGAAATATTCATATAAATATAAAAGTTTTGAAAGTTATTTGATTCCTAAAGAGGAATATAAAGAGCAAAAAGACGACCTATTAAAACAGTATGAGATAGAGCATTTAAAAGAATTTTCAGATTTTCTTTTACCAATTAGTGAGAAACTTGAACTAAACTTTTCAATGACAAATAGAAAAATCGAAAACGAACTTAATATTCATTTTAAAATAACAAATGGTTCATTTTCTCTTACTACTCCAAAATTAGAAAAAAGTGAAGAACAAATAGAGCATACTATTTCTAAATATTTTCCACAAAGTGAATTTATTTCAGTAATTGATTTACTTCATTCAGTTCAAATAAAAACTGATTTTTTAGAATCATTTAAACATTATTCTATACAAAATGTAAGAACTCAAAAATTAGACTCTAATCTTTTGTTTGCTTCAATAGTTGGTTATGGTTGCAATATATCTTTATCTAAAATGGCAAAGATTTCAAAAGGAATCAGTGAAAATCAATTAGACAATGCAACAACTTGGTATTTAAGTGAAGAAAATACAATAGAATCAAATGATAAGATAGTTGCATTTATTGATTCTCTTGAACTTCCTAATATTCTTAAAAATGATTCTAATATTAATCATACTTCAAGTGATGGACAAAAATTTAACATAAAATCTTCAATAGATTCAACTAATGCTGGTTTTTCATTTAAATATTTTGGAACAGCAAAAGGGGTAAGTGTTTATACATTTATTGATGAAAGTCATAAGCTCTTTTATTCTACAGTTATCAATGTTAGTGAAAGAGAAAGTGGTTATGTTATAGATGGATTAATGCACAATGATGTTGTAAAAAGTGATATACATAGTACTGATACACATGGATTTAGTGAAGTAATATTTGGACTAACACATTTATTAGGTTTTTCATTTGCTCCAAGAATAAAAAACTTTAAAGACCAACAACTTTATGGAATAAATTCTCCAAAATATTATCAGGAATTAGCTTATCAAGTCTTACCAAAAAGAAAGATCAATATAGAAATTATAGAAGAAAATTGGGATGATATTTTAAGATTTATACTTACAATTAAATCAAGAAGAACAACTGCTTCACAACTTCTAAAAAGACTTACTTCTTATTCAAAACATCATAAACTTTTTACAGCAATTAAAGAGTTTGGTAAAATTATAAAGACCGATTTTTTACTTACATATATTGATGATGTTGGTCTTCGTCAACGAATTGAAAAACAACTAAATAAAGTTGAATCTGCTAATAGATTTTCAAAAGCAGTATTTTTCGGAAATAATGCAGAATTTATATTTGCTACACAAGAAGAACAAAATATAGCGAATAACTGTAAAAGACTTATACAAAACGCAGTAATACTTTGGAATTATCTTTACATTGATAAAAAACTTCAAGAAGCAAAATCACAATCACAAAAAGATGAAATAATAGAAGCAATTAAAAATAGCTCTATAGTTCACTGGAGTCATATTAATTTTTATGGTACATATGATTTTACAAAAATTGATAAAAAAGTAAATGAAATGATAAGTTAAAATATAACTCTATATTGACGAGAAATGATTTTTAGATTGAAAGTTGTATCAAAGTGAGAGAAGATGATTTATAGGGCTATTCTATAAGCTTTGGTATATTAAATTAAGCTATATTTAAGACGTGTGTCGCTTTTGGTACCTTTATGTAAATATAGCCAGATACCAAGTGTTTGATATATTACACCTTTTATTTGGTCAGCCTCTTTTTTTTCTAAACTTAAAATATTTTCATTTATATCTTTTAGATATACACCTGTACCAACTATCCAATCCCAATCTTTGATATGTCTTACATATCCTATTTTTTTGATTTTTTTGGTTTCATTGATTTTATTCCAGTTGTATTCAACAAAACTACCCTCTTCTTTTTCTAAAGCTTTTCTTATCAAAAGTTCAGATAATATCTCTTGGGTTTGGATATCTTTTATTTTATTGTATTTACCTATATCATCTTTTCTGTAAGGGTGTTGAACTAGCATCCCTTTTGTATCTAAGGTCCAGATATATCCTGTGTCATCATATCTAAATAGATCTAGTCTTTTTATCGCTTCTTGTTTTATATTGTTTTCAATATCTTCAAAATATGCACCATAACCAATAATCCAATTGAAAGGTTCAAAGTGTTTGATAAAAGAGATTTTGTCATGTTTTTGTTTATTGGTTAGTTTAAACCATTTGTATTGTACAAACCCTTCATTTTTTTCTTTGATTGTTTTTGCAAACTCTTGAAGGTAAAGTTTTCCATTCCCATCTTTTTGTGAGTAGATATTTGTATTTTCCTCTTTGGGTGTTGCTGGAAGAAGTTTTGAGATTAACTCTGTTTCACTTTTCATATGAACAATAAAAAAGTAGCCATTATCACCAAATCTCATCTTTCTTAGTGCTTCTTGAATCTCTTTTTGGATTTGTTTTTGTGAAAGCTTGTTTTTATTTTCTATATAGATATTGTTGGCTACATTGTATGCCATGTAAACTCTATCTTTAAGTGTGTGTTTCAATCTTTTTGGAGTTTCTGTTTTTTTATACTCTATGTAGTTGTAAACACTATCGATTTGGTTTTTTATATGTTGTTTTTGTAGTTTTAGTTCATTTTCAATGTAATTCTTATATTCATTATCAAAATGGGTATTTAATAAAGAGCTTGAAATAGAAAACATACTGATAATAGCTACAATAATAAATACTAAAGGAACAATTATAATAAATTTAGTAATATTGTGATTTTTCTTCATTATTTCTCATAAAAATAGGTTATTTTAATGATAATATCATATTAAACTTAATATAAGTAGCCTAGAAAAAAGTAGTTTATTAGTTTTTATATCTATTAATAAAACCGTCAAGAGACTCTAGTTTATCAGGACTTTCTAGGTGTAAATCAAGATTCATCAAATAAACATCTTCGATATCAAACTTTTTTAGTTTTACAAAGTCTTTTTCTGTAGTTATTATTTTATAATCTTTAAAAGTTATTTTTATATTTTCAATCTCTTCTTGTGTAAAACTATGGTGATCCTCAAAAGCTAAAAGTTTAGTATCCTTTGGTAGAAACTCTAATAATCTTTTTGGTTTTGAAATAGCTGTTAAAAGTAGTAGCTTAAGTGGTAAGATATCAACATACTCACCATCTTTAGAAAAAGAAACAATTCTTTTAAAATCTTTTCCCTCTTGAAGTTCTAAGTTTGCATAGGCATAAGAGATTTTTGGTTCCCTATATCCTCCACTTGGAAGACAAAAGATATTTGTAGGTTCCTCTTTTGGTCTGATTAAAATATCAAATTTAAAAATATCGTATTTTGAGAAGCCATCATCTAAAAGTACAAGTTCACACCTTAACTCTTTTGCTTTTTGTATAGCCTCTTTTCTATTTTCACTTACTATTACAGTTGAGTTTGGCAAAGAGTTTGCTAAAAGCATCGCTTCATCACCTGTTTGTAAGACATCTTCTATTTGAATTTCCCCTTTGTTTGATACTACTAATAAGCCTTTTGATTCTCTTCCATATCCCCTTAGAATTACACATACGTTTTTATATTTTTTAGCTAAATAGATTGTAAGTGGTGTTTTACCACTACCACCAACAATAATGTTTCCTATAGATATTACAGGTATACCAAAGTCTACAACTTTTGCATTCATTCTTTTGAAAGCAATAATCAACATATATAAAAGTGTTAGTGGAAGTAATAAAAAAGAGATAATTTTTTGAAGAGTATTAGGGAAGAAGAGATAATCTTCTACCCATAAATAAAATTTTTGTTTCAAATAGTTTAGATCCACTCAGAAGCGATATCTATGATTTGATCACAAATATAATTAACATCATCATCAGTCAATCCTGGATACATAGGTATAGATAAGATTTGTTGATATGAACTTAGTGCTGTACTAAACTGTGTAATCTTAATAGAATACTTTGTTTTGTAGTAGGTTAATAGGTGTAATGGAATATAGTTTAATCCAGTTGCTACACCTTTTTCTTTTAGTGCTCTTGCAAAAGCATCTCTATTTCTAGAGATTTTGATAATAAAGTGTGTAAAGATATGTTCATCTTTGTGAGTTGGTATAGATACATGTTTTATACCGGTTAATCTCTCTTTATATATCTTTGCAATCTCTTTTCTTCTTTTGATAAATTTATTAGTTTTTTTCAATTGAGCTAGAGAGAAAGCTGCATCTAAATCAGAGATATCGTATTTATGTCCAATATCAACAACATCATAAATATAATCTAAGTTTCCAAAATCATCATATGTAGTTGTAATTGCATGTGTTCTAAGTAATCTTGCAGATTCGGCAATCTCTTCATTGTTTGTAACTATCATACCAGATCTACTTACAGAATACTTACCATTTGATGGGTTTGTAGAAAAAATTGTCATATCTGCTCTTAAAGAACCTACTGTTTCATCATTGTAAGTTACACCTAAAGCGCAAGTTGCATCTTCTATTAGGATTATTCCATATTTTTCTGCAATATCATAGATTCTATCTAAATCTGGTGTTTGACCTGCAACAAAAGTGATAATAGCACCTCTAAGTTTTTTGCTTTTGTTTTCCTCTAAAGCTTTTTCAAACTTATTTATATCAATATTCATATCTTCACTATTAATATCGATAAAAATAGGTTCAGCATCAAAGTGTCTTACCACTTCTGGAATATTAACAAAAGAGTTTACAGACATAAGAATCTTGTCACCTCTTTTTAGTTTGATTGCACTTAATGCTAAATGGATAGCTGCAGTTGCATTACAAGTTGCTACAGCATATTTAGCACCAACAAAGTTAGCAATATTCTCTTCAAGTTCTAAAACCTTATTGTCATCTTTATTTAGTTCTAAAACATTTTTTAATTGGTTTAACTCCTCGTCATCAATAGACATCTGGTAAAAAGGTATATCTCTCATTGTTAACTCCATTTTATATTTGCGATTACAGGTAGTTTACCTTTGAACGCATTTGAGTTCATTCTGTAAATTAATCTATCAATTAATATCTCATCATGACCTAAAGCTATTACTTCTTCTTTTGATTTATTCTCTTCTACTAGAAGCTTAAGTACAGTATCCATCTCTTTATATGAATAGCCAAGCTCCTCTTCGTCACTTTGACCTTCCCATAAATCTGCACTAGGCTTTTTATTTAAAATAGATTCTGGAACACCAAGTACTCTAGCAAAGTCAAACTCATCACTTTTGTAGATTTGACCAATTGGATTAATAGCACAAGCAATATCTCCAAAAATAGTTCCATACCCTAAAAGTAGTTCACTTTTGTTAGAAGTTCCCACAACAATAGATTTGTCCCTTGATGATGTATCATACAATACAGACATTCTCATTCTTGCACTGAAGTTTCCAATTCTAAGTTTATCTTCATCCATATTCTCAATATAAGCTTCTACCATTGGTGCAATAGATTTTATTTCATATTTAATATCAAATTTTTCACATAATTCTTTTGCATCATCAATACTACTTTTAGATGAGAATTGAGAAGGCATAAGTACAGCACTCATGTTGTCTCCAAAAGTCTCTTTACATAGTATAGCAACAACAGCAGAGTCTAATCCACCTGATACTCCAACTGTAACATTTTTAAGTCCAGTTTTATCAAGTTCAGTTTTTAAAAAGCTTTGTAATTGTTCTTTTATATTTTGCCAATCCATGAATTATCCTTTAATAAATTTTATTATAATTAATCTTCCTTTGTTTTTTCATAAATTTCATCTAAATATTTGAAAGTAGATTCCCTAATTTTGCTTTTTTTCACTAATAAATCGTTTTTTATGCTAATTAGCTCTTCAATTTGAAAATAATCTAAAAAATTAGGATTAATTTCGATTGTATCATTTTTACTAGTAGAAATCAAACTTTTTATCTCTTCTATTAACTCTTGTTTCTCTTCCATTTTAACCTACAAACTTTTTTAATATTTGTTCTATATATAGTTCCATTTTTTCTGCACCTATATCTTTTTCTGGGCTTTGACAACATTTACAACTAGTTCCTGCATCTGTTAATTCTTGTATATCTTCAATATTTTTTGCACCATTTTCTTTGATTGCATGGATAATCTCCCCTAAGGTAACATGTTTACATGTACAAACCACATGGGAGTGATGAAAGTTTCTAGCCATTTAATTTCCTCTTTTTTTATATCTATCTAGTATATCTTTACAGTAAATCTTTTTTTTAAGTTTTCCTTGGTCTGCCTCTTTTAGTAAACAGTTTCTACAGCCATTACCTATTTTTATCAAATCTTGTAGCTCACCTAAGGTTTTTACTTTGTTCTCTTCTATTGTGTTAAGTATCTGTTTTACTGTAACTTTATTGCAATTGCAAACCTCATAATCTAAAGAGATATCATCAAACAATTATATATTTCTCTCTTTTTTGATTAGTTCATAAGCTTCATTTATCTCTTGAAGTTTTTTGGTAGCTTCATCAATAATATTTTGACTAGCCCCCTGCCCTGCAACAATATCAGGATGGTGTTTTTTCACTAATGTTCTATATTTTTTCTTTAGTGTATTGTTATCATCCTCTTTTGAAGCTTCTAAAAGCTCATAAGCTTTATCTATCGATAATACTTCATTTGCTTTTTGGTCTCTATAGAAGTTTTCAAATCTATTTACTAAAGTTTCAAAATCTGCTTTAGAGATTTTTAAAGCATTTGAGATATCTTCTGTAATCATCATCTCAGTTTGAGAAAACTCTTTATCTATAAAGGCCAAGTTTAAAAGGTATTCTAGTATTCTTAAACGCTTTTGGTAGTCATTTTTTGTTATTTTATATAGTTTTTCACAAATTGAAATAGTATTATCAAAAGATTCTTTCTCTTTTTGATAGATCTCTTTTAACCTCTCTCTTATCTCCTCACTATTTTCAAAATGTACTGATATATCTGTAAAAGTATGTTTTAACATTTGAGCTTCAAGTTCACTAACTTGACCATCCGCTTTTGCAACTTTAGCCATAAGTGCAACTAAAAGCCCTGCTTCGTGATTCATTAAATCACCATTAAATCTCTCTTTTATATCAAGTTTAATATTTTCAAACTTTTCTGTTTTGTAATTTCTAGCAATAAAATAGAGAATTACACCAATAACAAGTAAAACAATCAATTTCATTAAAAACCTTTATTATTTATTTGTGCTAGATTTTATCAAAATATAAATAAGTGTGTCTTTATAAAGAAAAAATTAAATTTATTTATTAATTTTGGAGTATAATTGTGTCTAGGGACGAAGTGAAACACTCTTAGTAGGAGATTGTTATGAACTATCAAAATCTTAAATTATCTCATTATTATTTTAATGAGAATACAAAACAGTTTGTCCATAAAAGTTTAGAATCAAAAGCTATTATGGATTGTTATGATGACTTAGCTGAACTAATTAGATTGGTAAAGTTTCTAAGAAATCACAAAATCAGCTTCAAAGAAGACTCACAAGGCAATCTAAGTCTTATTGCATAAAAATAGTTCTTGGTATATTTTTATGCCAAGAACTATTGTTTTTCTAACTCTTTTTAATCTAACACACTTTTTAATAAAATTTGGGTAAAATCTCTTCCTTATAAACAAATGGAGTATTGTATATGTTTGGAATGGGTTTTACAGAAATATTACTTATCGCAATTGTTGCAATTATAGCTTTGGGACCTGATAAGTTACCTACAGCGATGGTTGAGATTGCAAAATTTATAAAAAAATTTAAGTCTGGCATAGAGGATGCTAAATCTACTCTTGATAATGAAATAAATATAACAGAGATGAAAGAGGAAGCCTCTAGGTTTAAAGCTCAAGTAGATGATGCTAAAGCTACATTAGATTTTAAACAAAATGTAGACTTAGGTCTTGATAAGATTATAAATGAAGAATCATCTTCTACAGATGATAAGAAAAAATCTGATAAAAATGAAAAAGTCTCTTTTAAAGAACCAAAGAAAAAAGAGATTAAAGAGGATAAAAACATTGAACCTGAGGAAGAGAAATAATGTTAGATGATTTAAAACCACATATAGCTGACCTAAGAAAAAGATTAGTTTACTCAGGTATTGCACTTATTCTTGCATTTTTTGCATGTTTCTTTTTTTATGAACCTATTTTAGAATGGATGATGGTTCCTGTTGAAGCTGTACTACCACCAAACTCACAAATGGTTGCAGTTGAGATTCAAGAGACCTTCTTTACCGCTTTAAAAGTAGCATTTTTCTCTGGGTTTATTATCTCACTTCCAGTTATATTTTGGCAAATGTGGTTGTTTTTAGCACCAGGTCTTTATGAACATGAGAAAAAACTTGTAATACCATTTGTATTTTTTGCCACTTTGATGTTTATCTCTGGGTCTGCCTTTGCATATTATATAGTTGTACCATTTGGATTTGAGTTTTTGATTAACTTTGGTTCGGCTGTTGTAACAGTATTGCCAAGTATTGGTAAATATGTAGGTTTCTTTACTAAGTTACTATTTGGATTTGGTGTTGCTTTTGAGTTACCTGTTATTACATTTTTCCTAGCAAAAATTGGTCTTGTTGATGATAGAATGTTAAAAGATTTCTTTAAATATGCAGTTGTACTTATTTTTATTTTGGCATCACTTTTAACACCACCTGATGTATTAACTCAATTTTTAATGGCAGGTCCATTGATACTATTGTATTTAGTTTCTATTTATATTGCAAAAGTGTTTAACCCTGCTAGCGTACTAGAAGAAGATGAGGAGGAGTAAAATTTTAGACCCTCTTAAAACTTCAAGTTATGATTATACTTTACCAAAAGAGTTAATCGCTACAAAACCAGTATACCCTGCTGATAGCGCAAGGCTACTGGTTTACAACAGAGAAAAAGATGAAATCACACATACAACTTTTAAACACCTTTTAGAGTATTTGCCAAAAGATATATCAATCTTTTTAAACGATACAAAGGTTATAAAAGCAAGAATCTTTGGAACTAAAGAGTCTGGTGGAAAAGTTGAACTACTTTTTAATAAACCTTTATTTATGGATAGATATTTAGTGATGATTAGGGGAAAGGTGAAGGTTGGAAACAAACTTTTCTTTGAGAAAAATCTAGTTGCAAAAATCTTAGAGATAAATGAAGATGGTAGTAGAGTTGTAGAGTTTTACCAAGATGATAAGAGATTGGATTTTCTTAGTTTAGTAGAGGTTTTAAACTCAATTGGACACTTACCTTTACCACCATATATGAATAGAGAAGATGAAGAGAAAGATAACCAAGATTATCAAACTTTATTTGCTAAAAAATATGGAGCAGTTGCAGCTCCAACAGCTTCACTTCATTTTACAAAAGAGTTATTAGAAAAGTTAAATGAAAACTTTCCTGTAAACTATTTAACACTTCATGTGGGAGCTGGTACTTTTAAACCAGTGGATGCTGAAGATATCTTATCTCATCCTATGCATAGTGAGTATTTTGAGATAGATGCCCAAGCTAAAAAGGCTATGGATAAAGCCAAAAAGGTTTTAGCAGTTGGTACAACAGTTACTAGAACTATAGAGTATTATGCTAGAACAAATAAAATACAAGGTGAATGTGACCTATTTTTAAATCCAGCTAATAAACCTATAAAGGTGGATTACCTACTTACAAATTTCCACCTTCCAAAATCTACATTGATAATGTTGATTGCTTCATTTTTAGGTTTAGAAAAAACCTTAGAGGTTTATAACGAAGCTATTAAAGAGAGATATAGATTCTACTCTTATGGTGACGGAATGTTAATAATTTAATTGTTTTATAAAAAGGATAGATATGACCCATTATGTATTATTTGATACAGAAACTACAGGAAATCAAGAAGAGGATAGAATTATTCAATTTGGTGCCATGATAGTTAATCAACAAGGTCAAGTTGAATGTTATGATGAGTTTTGTTCAAGTGATGTTGAGATAAAACTTGAAGCTATGGAGGTTCATAATATCACTCCTGATTTAATTGTTGGAAAACCTAAAGCTACTGAAACTGCATTTTACAAAAGACTTGAGGAGTTAAACTCACAAGAAAACTATCTAATTGCTCATAATATCTCTTTTGATTTAGGGATGATAGAAAAAGAGGGATTTATAAACTCTTTACAAATAATAGATACTTTAAGATGTGCAAAACATCTATTCCCTGAGATGCCTTACCATAGATTACAATACCTAAGATACGCTTTAGAGCTTTATAAAACAGAAGCCCAAGAAGCAGCTAAACACAATATTACAATTAAGGCTCATGATGCTATTGGGGATGTTTTAGTTATGAAACTATTTTTATCAAAACTAGTTACTAAATGTAGAGAGATTTACCCAGACTATAACCCTATGGAAAAACTTGCAGACCTTACAAGAACACCTGTTTTAATCAAAACTTTTAGATTTGGTAAATATAGAGGTAGAGATATTACTGAAGTTGCTCAAGAAGACCCAGGGTATTTAAACTGGATGAAAACAAGTATGGATTTAGATGAGGATTTAAAATATACTCTTGATAAAGTTTTAGGTTAATTAGATTTTTATCGCTAAATAGATTAGGAGCTATATAAATGAAAGTTGGATTTTCAAAAGTCGGATTTATTTTAGCAGCAGCAGGTTCTGCTGTTGGTCTTGGAAATATATGGAAGTTTCCCTATGTAACTGGTGAAAATGGTGGTGGTGCTTTTGTAATCATCTATTTATTATCTATTATTTTCATCGGTCTTACAATTTTTATTGCAGAATCATATATAGGTAGAGAATCAAGAGCAAATGCAGCAGCTTCTTACCAAATTGTTTCAAAATCACAAAACAAGAACTGGAGATGGGCAGGGTTTCAGATTTTTTCTGGGATTGTTATTTTATCTTTTTATGCTTTTATTATTGGTTGGATATTAAACTATATAATTTTATCTTTTACAGGCTTACCAAATACCTTAAAGGAAGCGGAAACTGTATTTAATACATTGGTTACAGAAAAAATAGGTTTACAGATTTTATTTCATACAATTATTACCCTAACAATAGTTTATATTATATTAAAGGGTGTAAAAAATGGTATTGAAAAACTAAACCTAATCTTAATGCCACTATTGGCAATTATCCTTTTTGGTTTGTTAATATACTCTTTTACCCTTGATTCTTTTTCAAAGGCTTTAGAGTTTATGTTTATGCCTAATTGGTCTAAAATAGATGAAAATGCCATACTTGCTGCTGTTGGACAGGCATTTTTCACCTTATCTTTAGGGATAGCTATTATTATTACCTATTCAGCTTCTATGGCAAAAGATACAAACTTTATAAAATCATCTGTAATGGTTGCTATAGTTGATACAACAGTTGCTTTAATAGCAGGGGTAATAATATTCTCTTTTCTTTTTGCAGCAGGTGCAAAAAGTTCAGCTGGTCCAGGTCTTGTTTTTATATCTTTACCACTAATTTTTGCTAGTTGGGGAGTTTTAGGACAGATTATCGCCTTAGCTTTTTTTATAGCCTTATTGTTTGCAGGGATTACATCTGCTATTTCACTACTAGAACCACCATTAATGTATTTAATGGAAAAATATAAAATGAAAAGAAAAAAAGCAACTATTATAGCAGGTTCATTTTTTTATATTTTAGGTATTTTTAGTTTATTATCAATGAGTAATGAGTATGGTGAGTTATTAACTTTTTTTGGGAAAAACCTATTTGATTGGTTAGATTATTTAACCTCTTCAATTGCGATGCCAATCTCTGGATTTGTAACTTGTATTTTCTTAGGTTTCTTTACTGATAAAAATAGATTAAAACAGAGTTTTACAAAGTATGTTCCACTAACTGTATTTAATATCTGGTTAGTATTAGTAAGATATATAGTACCTATTGCAATTGTATTGTTATTTTTAAATAAACTAGGAGTTATTTAAATAGAAGATAGGCTTTACCTATCTTCTAAAACTTCTATTAGCATCTCTTTTTGTAGTTTTTTTAGATTTTGCTCCTGTTTTTACAGGCTTCTTAGGAGTAGTAGTCTTACCTTTTTTCTCACTAAGTTTTTTCTTCTTTTGTATTTTTTGTCTTGGTTGTCTATCTTTTAGAGGAAATTGATCATGGATATCTCTTCTTATATTTAGTTTTAGATCTCTTTCGATTTTTGTAAAATGATTATAATCTTCAACTGTAAGTAGTGTTACAACTTTACCTTTATTCCCTGCTCTACCTGTTCTTCCAACTCTATGTGTAAAATCATCTGTTGATTCTGGAAGTGTATAGTTTATCACTAAAGGTAGTTGTTTTATATCAATACCACGCGCAGCGATATCTGTTGCAATTAGAAGTTGTACTTTTTTATTTCTAAAGTCTTTTATAGCTTGAACTCTATCTTTATATTCAATTCCACCGTGAATTGTAGCTGTTTTAATCCCTTGCTCTTCAAAATATTTTGTTGCTAAGTCTGCACTATCTTTTTTGTTTATAAACATTAAAACTTGTTTTGCTTTAGACTCTTTTATTAAGGTTGCAGCAAGCTCTTTTTTCTTCTTAACATCAACCTTATAAGCTTGATGTTTAATTATATCAACTGTATCTCTTCTATCATGAACTTGTACTGTAACAGGATCTGTTAAAAACTCTTTTGCAAGTTTTCTAATGTTTTGTGAGATTGTTGCTGAACACATAATAAATTGTCTATATGGAGAACATAAAGAGAATATTGTTTCAATCTCTTTTATAAATCCCATCTCTAACATTGTATCTGCTTCATCTAAAACTATAAAATTAACACTCTCTAGGTTTATAGTCTCTTGTTCATGTAGATCTAAAAGTCTTCCCGGTGTTGCTACAACTATATCAATACCTGTTGATAAAACTGTTTCTTGTTTTGTTTTAGAAACCCCACCCATGATTTTGGTATGTTTTACCTTTAGGAATCTTCCCAATTCTGAAAGGTTTTTTGATACTTGCTCAACAAGCTCTCTTGTTGGAACTAAAATAAGACCTCTTAAAACTCTATTTTTATAGTTTAGATTGCCATTTATTTTTTGCAACATTGGGATGATATATGCTGCTGTTTTACCAGTTCCAGATTTTGAAGCTGCAATTACATCAATCTTTTTGTTTGCAATTGGTATTACTTTTTTCTGAATACTTGTAGGGTTTTGGTATTGCAGTTCATCTATTGCTTTAAGTATTGATTCATTTATATTGAATTGACTAAACTTATTTATAATATATCCTTTATTATATGATTGAGATTATCTCATCATCTAAATATGCATCGATTTTCTCGATAAGCTTTTCATAAGAGACTGAGCCTTTTTTATTAAATAAAACTATCTCTTCACCAAAATCATTTTTTATAAAATGTTCCTCTTTTTTTATACTTTTATAAAGTTCTTTAACATCATCTGTTGAGTCTAAATCGTTATATAAAAACCAATTTGCAGTTGTATCTTCAAATCTAACTAAGCCATAAGTTTTCTCTTCGTCGACATAATCTTGTATTGTACCATTTTCAAAACTTGCACCAACAACTAAATCATCTTCATTTAAAATCATTTCCATTTATTATTAACCTTATAACTTATATTAAGTTCGCAATGATACCTAGATTTTAATTAAAGGTAAAAAACTATAAAATGGTTTCGATGAAAAAAACGGCATTGATTTTATTTATTTTATTGTTTACCGGATGTAGTGTGCAAGATGCATACAATATCACCTCTGCTGCTATAAGTAAAGACCCCTCTTTGGCTCTTAAATCTTTAGCTAAATCAAAAGCTATAAACTACTCTTTAAATCCTAAAAAACTTGTAAGGGATTTAAAATCTCTCTCTTCATTGATAGAAAATATCGATAATATTTGGGGAGAAAAAAATAGAAAAATCCCAAAACAAAAAGAGTATGTTAAATATATGCAAAACTATAAAAGTAGAGCCTCTATTGATTTTGATAAGGGGATTGTAACAGTTGAAACAATTGATGATAAAAATACAAAAGAGAGTTTAAAAAACGCTATTGTTACAACTTTGCTTTTGCCTGACGATCCTAGAGCCTTTGACCTATTTGGAACCTCAAAGGTAAAACTAGGAAAAACTCCATATCTATATAAAGAGATAAAAGATGATCAAAATAAAGATATTAGATATGAGTGGAGAGCAAATAGATTTGCAGATATCTTAATAAACTCAAAGCTAAAAACAAAAATTATAAAAAATAAAAGTAAAAATATCACCCTAAGCTATGTTGATATCCCAATGGTAAAAGATCATGCTTCTGTAAGGGTTACAAAGTTTAAACCCTTTGTTAAACAGTTTGCAAAAAGATACAATATTAGTGAAAATCTAGTTTATGCTATCATAAAAACAGAGAGTAATTTTAATCAATTTGCAATAAGTCATGCAGGAGCAATTGGTCTTATGCAAATAGTTCCTACTAGCGCAGGAAGAGATGCATATAGGTATACAAAAGGTAAAAGTTGGACACCTAGTAGTTCATATTTGTTTAACCCTAAAAATAATATAGAGTTGGGAACTGCTTATTTAAAAATGTTAAATACAAAATACCTACCAGGTATAAATAATGAGGTTTCAAAAGAGTATTGTGTTATCAGTGCATATAATACAGGAAGCTCAAATGTATTAAAAACCTTCTCTTCAAATAGAAATAGAGCATATTATCTTATAAATCAAAAAACACCAGCACAAGTTTATAAGACACTTAGAGAAAAACTTCCCTATGTTGAGACAAGAAACTACTTAAGAAAAGTGATAAACAATAAAAAAGAGTTTATAAAGATATAATTTAGTGTCCACTTAAAATAGTTGCTTGGAACTCTTCAAACCTTTTCTCTTGTACTTTCATCTTCTCTACTAGTTCATTATTTCTTTTTTTAACCTCATAGAGTTCAAAAAGTAGTTTTTGAGCATTGTTTACATTATCATCAACTTGACTTTGTAGTTTTTTAGCCAATTGCTCAAAATAGTCTTTCTCTTTTCTAAGTTCTGAGTTTGTTTTAAAGTTTTCACTTTTTAACAATAATATATGTTTTTTTAGTGCTAGAATCTCATTTTCGTATTTTGAGATAAGAGTTGAAAACTCAATATATTTTTTAATCTCTCCATTGTTTTTAAAAATTGGTAAAATTGTTGAGTGGGTATAGTAATAGTTTCCATCTTTTGTAACTTTTTTACTTAAGCCAACCCATGATTTACCAAAACTTAGAAGTTTTTTTATCTCAATTTCGGAAGACTCACAATTACAAAAGATCTGTTTATCGTTATATTTTCTTCCTATTAATTCATCTATTTCAAAACCTGAGTTTATAACAAAAGCATCATTTACAGTTTTTATATTAAAATCCAAGTCAAGTTCACATATGATATTGTAAGAGTCCAAAATAGCCATAAATTGTCTTAGTTCGTTGTTTTTTGTAGCTAAGGCTTTTTTTTGCTCTTTTTTCTTCATAATATCTGATACAATTTTTAAAGTTGTGTTTAATTGTATAGGTTTAACAATATAGTTATTTAAATTAAATTTTATAGCTTTTAATAGTAGTTTGTGGTCTTGAAAGGTTGAACTTACTAATACAGGAATTTCCCAATCAATTTTTCTTATCTCTGATAAAACTGTTATACCTGTTTCATTAGGCATATCTATATCAGTTAATATTATATCGATATGTAATTGGTTATCCATAAACTTTTTTATAGCTTCACCTAAGTTACTAGCAACTAGTACCTTTTTGAAAAAACCAACAAAAATTTCACTAGCTTCCTCTCTAGCTCTTTCATCACTTTCAATATACAATATTGTTGCAGATGCTAAATAATTTTTATCGAAAGTACACTCTAACGGCTGAGACATGATGTACTCCTAGTTTTTTTGAAAAGAAAACAAACTTTCTTTAGAAAAATAATATTATTTTTTAAGTATAGTATAACTTTTATTAAAATTGATGATAAAAATTGTATAATTTTTAAATATAAATCAATTTTAAGTATCGCTATCAAAATTAAAATTGTTTTTCTATCCTCTTTCTTATACAACAACTCATCTGTAAATCCCTGTTTGAAGGAAAAATTATACCATATACATTTGGAATTGAATATAAAATATCTGTATTTATATTATTTTTTTCTAAAAAGAGTAGCAAATATTTAAGTAAATTTTCTTCTAAATAATCAAAATCTATTGAGGTATCAATATTATTTGTAAATTTTTCTTCTAGTTTTATAGCCTTTTTTCCAAGATAATAATAATGGTTTGATAATAAAACATTTTTCCCATCTAAGTCCATCTGTTTAGTACATCTACTATGTACACTTTTTCTTAATCTCACTTCCTCTTGTGAAAAATCATACACACTGTCACCCATATGATGGGTAACATCTTTACTATTTAGATTAGGTATTTTTATGGGAAGATTATCTTTTGTGTAGCTATCATACTCTTTCATACTCATAACATCTGTTATTTTCATACAATAGATTAACTCTTTTGTAGGGTTTTTTAAACCAATTAACCAATCCCCTACTTTAGCTATTTTCCTAATATTTGGTTTACATATTGCTAAGGTACAAACCCCACCATAAGGGTTTGGAGCTGCACCATCATCAACTGGCACAATATATCTAAAAATCTTCATTTACTACTTTAATGCTTCTAAGGTTTTGTATTCATCCAAGGCAAAATCATCTGTCATACCACTTATGTAGTCGATTATAAGTCTACACCTATAATACCACTCTTCTATTTGGTATTTATTGCTATTTTTATTCTCTATTTTTTCTACAGCTTGTTTATATGCAACTATATGTTTAGAAGATAATCTTCTAATAAGTCTTTGAGAGATATAACAATCGATTCTTTCATCATTTATAAGTTTCTCAAACTCATTTGTATTTAGTTTTAATAAAACTGAATAGATATTTAAAAGAGAAGTTAATATCTTATGACCTTTTAACTCCAGGGTTTGAATATCTTTATTATTGTAGATATATTTTACCGAGATATCTTGTAATATATTTACTGCAATTGTATATTTACTATCTTTATCGTATTCAAGCAAGGCATTAGAAAAGGTTCCATTAAAGATTGCTTCATGGTTGTTTAGGTAGATATCACTTACATGTTCAACTAAAGCATGGGTTAATTTCGCTCTTGTAAGAGTTAAAAATAGATTGAATTGGTAAGGTTCATCCTCTTTCTCTTTTACTTTTTTATAAAATCCTTCTACAAGCTCTAAAAGATAGTTCTCCCCTACTTTATTGCACTCCTGTTTTATAAGTCTATAAATATCATCAAAAGTTAATATCCCTTTATCTACTGCATCTTCCATATCAGCATTTAGATATGAGATATCATCTGCTGCTTCCATAATATATGTAATTGGAAATCTACAATACTGATCTATCTCTAAAGATTCTTGCACTTTTGATACAATCTCTTTCTCACTATAATAAAAGCCTGGTTTTTTTCTTAGGTAATAGTTACTCTCTTTTTTATCTGGTTTATCTTCAAAGGCACCCCTTGTGTATTTTATCACTGAAGCGATTTGGGAATATGATAGATTTAGTCTTTGTAGTTTTGTTATCACTCTAATTGCTTGGGCATTTCCATCAAAAGAGTATAAATCTTTTAAGAGTATATCTTTAAACTCTAGATTCTCTTTATCTACAGCTATTACTTTATTGAAAATCTCTTGCCCTTTTGTTTTCATCCAGTCATTTATTGCTACTTCTGCAAAATGACCAAAGGGTGGATTTCCTATATCATGGAGATAACTAGTCATCTCAGCAATTGAGATAAAAGCATCTTTTAACTCTTTTAAGTTGAATTTTTCTTCTGATTTTTTAAGTATAGTTTTTGCTATAAACCTAGCTGTTTGTGATACTTCAAGTGAGTGTGTAAGTCTGCTTCTAACAGCAGCATTTAACTCTAAAGGAAATACTTGAGTCTTTTTTTGAAGTCTTCTTAAAGCTGGAGCTGAAAGGATTCTTCCCCTATCACTTTCACATGAAATATTTATATCTTCTATTGGGTAAAGTTCTCTATTTGTAGTAATTTTCTTATTGTAATCAATCATTTATATTCTTTTTGCCTATTTTATTGTAAGTTTTTTTAATCATAGATATAAATATAGGCTAAATAGGATTAATAATAAATTTAATAGATAAAAACTAAGCTTATAAAAGATACTAAAAAAAGAAAAGAGTAAATAAAATACTAAAAAGATAAAAGGTGTTTTAATCTCATAAATATCTATTTTATAGTTTAGAAAACCTCTTAATAAACCATCAAGTAAATCTCCATATGAAAATAGATGCATAATCAACTCAAAAGGGTAAAAGAGTGTAAAAACTATAGTTAATATAGGTGATAATAGCTGTTCATATGAGGTGGTGTAAAAATAGTGATGAACTATAGGGTTAAATGCAAAAAAAAGCCAAAAGTTAAAAAAGAAAAATGAGAATAGTTTTGGTAAATCTTTAAAATATTGAAGATATAAAAATATATAAAATACTCCCAAAATAGAGAACCAAAAAGATATTGAGAATAAAAACCTTGGATAAATAGCGATAATAATCAAAAAGGTTAATAATAAAGTTTTATAACTAAGTAGTTTAATATCATATCTTAGAAGATATATAGCAAGTACAAGCATTAAAAAACTTCTAAATAAAGATGGTACTAAACCAATAAATATAAAATAGATAGCTATAATTGTGATTGTAATTATACTTATATCAAACCTTTTATTTCTATAGGGAAAGTAATTACTTTGAAAGTAACTATAAGGATAATAAAAGATTGAGTATATAATTAAAGATAGAACTGCTAAATGAAACCCCGATATAGCAATCAGATGACTAATGGAGTAATTAGTACAAATGTCTCTTAAGCTACTAGATATAGGTATTGCAAGAAATAATGCATTAAAAAGCTCCTTTAACTCTTGTGTTTGGTGACTTTGATTGATGTTTTCAAATATTATAGATTTTATATTCTTAGTTGAGTTTATATTCTCTATATTTATAGTTTTTGTATAAAAACCTTTCATATACGATAAGAAGTCAATGTTTTTAGTATTTATTGTTGAGTTTATATATTGTAGTTTTCCTATCTTTTGGGTTTTATCTATTGATGTAAAATATGTAAAACTATTGTTACTAAGTTTAAGTACTAGATAATCTTTTTTATCATATATATTTAAAACCTCAAAACTATCTTTGTAAACTTCCTCTTTAACAAAACCCTTGTATTTATTGTACTCCAAACCTATATTTAAAATAAATAATAAACATAAAAAAAGCAGTGTGTAAAAATAGTTATTATATATAATTTTAATCATTATATATTGTAAAATAAAATATGTTTATAAATAATTAACTCTATTATAGTATAATAAACTACTTTATTATTGGAGTTTATTATGACAGTTAATAGTTATACATATACAGAAGGTTTAGGTGGTGGTGCTGAATCAGAATATACACAACCAACACAATCTAATGAAACAAAAACTTTTGCTGAAGAGATGAATGATACTAAAAAATCAGATACTACAGATGATACACAAACAAAGTCAACAAGCCAAGAGGAAAAGCCAGGTAAGGCTGAAAAGGTTGAAGAAGAGGTGGATTTATGGGCTTTGTTTGAAGATATAAAATCCTTAATGAAAACAGGACTCACCAAAGACGAACTGGAGTTGATAGATAAACTCAAAAAAGCTATCTTTGATGAAGCAAGTAAGGAAAATCCTGATCAAACTAAACTTGAAGATATGATAAGTGAGTTAGAAAAAGCTATTGCTGCACTTAAGAAAAAGGTAACAGGAGAAGCTATTGTTGAAGCAGAAGATAATCCTATTACCCATAGTAGTAGCTCTTTAACCACTTCTAAAAAAGACTCAACTACTGCTATAAACTTTGAGGGTAGCGAAAAATTAACTCAAAGCCAGATGCAAAGAATCTCAGATGCTCTTAATACCTTTGAAGAGTTGGTTTCTGGAAAAGAGAAAAAAGATAATATGGTAAACAATACAATCTCAAACATCTCAAAAAGTAACTATTCTAATGAAGAGTTTGAGTTATTAAATAGAATTAAAAACTTTCAGCAGTAAAGGGTTTATTATGTATGTAACATCAAATGAAGAAACCTTTTTTGATTATCAAACAAAAGGTAAAGAGTCTACGAAAACAACCTCTAATGCTGATTTTTTAGAGGCAATGGAAACTTATGAAGTAAACTATTCAAATAAAAATGAAGCCCAAGAGTCTACAGATGAAAACCAAAGTGAAGAGTATAAAAAGGGAGTACAAAGACTTTTTTTACTTACCGATAAGGGTGAGTATTTCAAAGGAACTGTTTTTGAGGATAATCAACAGTTACAAAATAGTTTTACCGAATTTCTTGGGGGATTAGATAATCGTGAATTTGCCATGTTAAATATTAAATTTATTAACTCTTTTGGCAACTCGCTTATGGAAGATGAAAATGGAGATATTGTAGCCCAAGGAGCTTCTGACAAAAACTCTAAAGAGGAGTTTGCTTCAATAAATAGCACAGTTAACTTTTTTCAAGAAAATATTGACAATCTTGAAGAATTAAACCCTAGACCAACCCAGATGATAAACCTTCTTACAGAGACTATGAATGTTGTAAAGCAGTATCAAACAGAAGATTCTTCTTTGGAGAAAACTAAAAAAACAGAGAAAACCGAAGAAAAATCTGAAACAAACCTATGGGCTTTATTTGAAGATATTAAATCTTTGATGAAAAGGGGTGTAACTGAAGAAGAGTTAAAAATGATGGAAGATTTAATGAAAGAGATCTTTAAAAAACTTGATAATGACCCTATTGATCAAGAGGATTTAAAAGATGCCAATAAATTACTAAAAAGATTAGAGGATATGATTTTAGAAATTAAAAAAAGAATCACTGGTTCAGCTATTAAAGATGGTGATGAGAACTCTGAAACTGGTGTATCAAAGAACTCTTTATCTTTTGAACTCTCATCAGGAGATACTTTAAAATTAGAAAACATAGGTTCAAAAATAGGTTCATCTTTGATAAATAGAATTGATGAGGCAATCAATGATATAAAAGAGATGAAAGAAGCTAAAGAAAAACTTGAAGGAAATTCAAATAACTCAAACTCTTCAAAAGAGGAGTTGGAGTTATTAAATCAATTAAAATATTTTATAAAATAGAAGAGTTTTCTCTTCTATTTTCTTTTCCAAATACTCATTTGAGAAATTGTATGTTGATATTTTCTATTTGTTTCTTTTATAACAAATGGTACATCAATTAAATCCACTAACTCAAATCTATCTTCAAGATTTTGTTTTAGTGTATCAAGCGTTTTAATCTCTTTGTTATCTCTTAAAAATCCACCAAGCCAGTTTTGTTTTGGTGTGTAATCTTCAAGCCAAGTATATGGACTAAGTAGTACTAACATACCACCCTCATTTACCCTATTTGGAACATCATCTAAAAACTTTTGTGGATAATATAACCTATCTATCAAGTTTGAACAAAAAATTAAATCATATCCAGTATATAGCTCTTTTAAGTTACAAGCATCACCTTGCATAAACTCAACTTTATCCTTGATATCATCAAGTCCAAAATCTTTTAAAGAGATTGTTTTCTCTTCAAAAAGCTCACCCTCAGTTGCTACTTTATAAGTTAAGTTATCGTATTTTTTTAGTTTTACTCCAACATTGATAAAGTTAGCACTAAAATCGATAGCTAAAACTTCATCAAAAATCTTTGCTAACTCAAAAGAGCTTCTACCAACAGAACATCCTAAATCTAAAACTTTTTGTTTTTTGATATCTTTTAAATATGGTGCTAAAACGTCAACTGTAGCTTTAGGGAAGTTTTTAACTCCATAATACTCTTCTCCATAATGAAACTCACAATATTGTGAGATTTGTTCATCTGTTTCATATACATTGTCGTTTAGTTTAGTTCTATATTCATTATCACTTTGCACATATCTAAAACCTGCATGTTGGAAAAAGTGTTTTCTAAAGGCATATCTTGCACTTCTTAAAATCTCATTTCCTAAAGAGATAAATGAACCACCTTTTATAAGAGCATGTCTATCATCAAAAGTTGGGGTTGTAAAATCATCATATGCAGGATGGGTTTTAAAACCATCAAAAGGATATGTTGGAGTTATACTCCATTGCCAAACATTTCCAATAACATCATAAAACTCACCCATTTGATACTTATCTACAGGTGTTTGGTTAAAGTATTTTAAACCAATATTTGCTTCACAGTTTTGAGCATCAACATAATCATTTAATCTATAATACTCATCTTCACTAGGAAGTCTTACCTCAAAACCTAATTTCTCACTTTTATATTTACAAAAAGCCTCTGCTTCATAAACATTTATATCAACAGGGTAGTTTAAAGGTAGAGGAACTATTCTATTAATCTCTCTTAAGAAATAGTTATCATCTTTTTTTATCCAAAATGTTGGATATTTTGCTTGTGTAAAATCGAGCCATTTTAAACCATCTTTACTAAAGTAGTGTTTTTTAGTATAACCACCCTCTTTTACAAACTCTAAAAACTCCCCATTTGATACAAGGTACTTACTTGCCTTAAAATCTTTGATTTTAGCTTTATGATAGGCAAATTCATTATCCCAACCATAATATTCCGGTTTATTATGATCTTTTTCTAAAATAACCTCGCCACCTTTTACCTCTAGTAGTTCATTTTGTGGATAAGTCTCACTTCTTTCATTGTTATATTCAAAAAGTTCATCATCATTTAAAAACTCTTTGTCAAGCTCTCTTAAAAGTACAGACGAAGTCTCTATATGGATATTCTCATGTTCAATTCCCATTAATATAATCCACATAGGAGATTCCCAATTTATTGGCATAGTAAACTCAATATTATCTATTAGATCTAATACAAGTTTTTTTACTTCATCTCTATAAGTTTTTGTCTCTTCATAAGTTGGCCAGGTATAGTTTTCACTATTTAAATCATCCCAACTCATCTCATCAACACCAATAGCAAAAATCGATTCAAAGGTTTTATTCACCCTTTTAGTAGTTATATTTGAGATGTTTAGTTTATTCATAAAAAATGTTGCAGTATGCCCATAATAAAAGATTAAGGGGTGTCTTAATCTATTTGGTTGCTCATATAAGCAGTTTTTATCTTTTAATAAGTCAAATAGCTTCTCATCAACCTCATATGTTTGTAAGAAATACTCTTTTATCTCTTCTCTTTTTTCCTCAACTGTACCTTCACTTAAATTTATAGTGTCCTTTATATAATCCATAATATCCTCTTTTAATCTATCCAGTCAAAAATTTTATCGATTTTATTACTTGAAAATATCTCATAAATCTTTAATAGTTGCTCTTTTTCATATCTATCCATATTGTTATAGTGCAACCTTAACCTATCTAACTCTTTTTTATAATCCTGATTTATAATATTTTTAGCAATAATTAACTCAGTAAGTATCATACCTAAACGTTTTTTAGAATTAGTTTCATCAAGTATCTCTAAAGCCTCATTTGTTAAGTTTATTACTTCATTTAATAAACTATTATCTTCAAAAAATGCAACTTTGTATAAAATATTTAGTGCTTGATTATGTAATACAACAGGCATCTCATCTCGATCTCCCACAGATCTTTTAAGTTTAACCCCAATATCTCCAATATATATAGACTTATCTATGACATTGATATCTTTTTCTATTTTGGATAAAAACTTAAATCTATAAGCGATTGCCATATTAACAAAGCTAGCTCCATATTCAAAAGCTCCCAAAGTTGGGATAGCTAAACAGTTTTTATAGTTTTCTATTGCAAAATCATAATCCTCATTCCACTCATCGTAGTTTGCTTTTATATTGTAATAGTGCCATAACCATAGTGGCTCATTAAAGTCTTGATGCTCAAATAAAAGATGTTGAAGTTTATTTAAGGAATCTAAACCCTCTTGTCTATCTTCATCTCTTCTTTGACTTACAATAATCCAAGCCTTTCTTTGATAAAACCTTACCTCTGTATCACTTGGTTTATTTTGAGTTGTTACTTTGTAAGATAAAGAGTTATATGCTTCATTGAAACTACCCATCCTTTCATATAGTGAACAAATATCAATAGAGTATTTATTTGGGTTTATCTCATAAAGATATTTTGCTATTAAAAGTGCTTGTTCAAATTTTCCATTTCTCTCAAATAAAAAGATTAAATTATTTAAAGACTCAATTGAGAGTTTTCTATAAATAGAGTTTGAGTTATCAATAAAACTTTCAAAACTATTCGAATCAAACATAAAACCAGCAATATCAAACCAATAGTTATTTATAAGATTATATTGTTGTTTGTTTTTAATTGAAAAAATAAGCTTTTCTAAAATAGCTATAGTTCTTTTTTCATCTAATACAATATCTTTTACATAATAGTATAAAATCAAAAGTGAAATGGGATTGTCAAAATATTGCAAACACTCTTCTATATGGTTTCTTAGGTAGTATGAGAGTCTTCTTTTCTCCTCATCCAAATCTTTTAGTTTTAGATTTTTAGTAAAAAATATTTGATTTGATTTATGCTGTTTTAGTAAACAAAAATCATCAAAACATCTATTTATAAAGTTTTGAAATCCAGAGATTAGTTGGTTTTTTTCGCTGTTTGTATTAAAAAAGTTTCTTCCACAATACTCAAACAACTCTAAAGAGATATAGGTTTCTTCATCTTTTTTATTTAATATATTTGTTGAGCTTAATTGCATCAAAGTATATAAAGTCTCCTCTTTTTGTGAGAAGATTTGCTCATAACTATCAAATATGCAATCTGTATTTTTAGATGAATCTATTTGGATATTTAAACATCCTATTGCTTGAAGTCTTTTTTTTACACTCTTTTTCAAATCGTTTCTTACATAAATATTTACATTTAAAAAGTTTTTTAAAATATGTGGTAATACTAATCTCCACATCCAATGTTGTTTATCTAAAAGCTCAATATTATAAATATTTATCTCATATTTTTTATCTAGATTATTAAACCCAAGTTTTAATCTTTTTAAAACCCTTGTATCTTTATTGAACCATGATTTTAAAGCCTCTTTAAACTCAGAGCCTTCCCCATCTAAAATAGAGGGCATCATAACTAAACCAAAGAAAAACAGTAATACAAAAAGTATAGAGATTGTATCGTTTATCCCCCAATCAAAAGGGCTTTCGAATATTATTTTTTTTAAGATATCCTCATACAGTGATGAAGATATCAGCGCAAATAGAATCACAACTACAGAGATTACACTTAATATATAAGTTGAGAACTTCTTCTTATATAAAAAAAGTTTTGAAGAGTTTCCATTGAGCTCATTTAATTGCAGTTCAAACTCTTCTAAACTATCTCCTTGGGAATAAACTATCTCAATTGTATTTGAAAGGTTTGTAATCTGTTTTTGTGTTTTTGCCTTTGAATTTGTATGTAGTTGTCCACTAATAATAGTGCAATTAGCTTTCATCTTTTAAACCATCTTTTGCATATTTATTTTGTATAGGATCACTAAAAATATATTTACCCTCTTTTATTTTAAAAGGGAAGTTTGAGTAAGAATCTATAAACTCTTCTTGGAATTTTTTATCATAACCATTTAAACCAACCTCTAAAAGCTCTATATATTTTTGTGGAATAAAACACTTATCATCGCCCTCTTTTGCTATCTTTGAAGGGTTTGTTGTCATAAAGGTAAAAACCTCTTCATTGGTTTCAAAGTCTAAAATATTTTTATTCTCAATTTTTAGATAGGCGTAGTTTTTTTCCCTAAGTTTTAAAAACTCAAACTCCTCTTTTGTGATTTTTAATAAAACCCCATTTGTTTGAGTGTTTTTATCCTCTTGAAGGTTTAAAAAGATACCATTGGAAACACTCTCTTCCCCTTCAAACTGTATATACTCTATTGAGTTCCAAATCTTTTTTATACCTTTGATTTTTACAGGTATAAAATCTTCGTGCTTAAGCTCTCTTTTAAAGCTTTTTTGAGCACTATTTATATTTATTAAAGAACCATAACCAAAGATATACATTATACGATTTTCTCTTTTGTCAAGATAATACCATCTGTATCAAGATAAACATAATCACCTACATTAAATTGAACTCCACAAAAAGATAGTTCTATACCTCTTTGACCTTTTGTTTCAGGAATATATTTTCTAGGGCAAGTTCCCTTTGCATATAGTGCAACAGGGATATCTTTTATTTGATAAGTATCTCTAATATATCCATTTACAATTATTGCTTCATAGTTATTTGCTTTTGCAAATTTCATTAGGTTTTCACCTACAACTGCAAAATATTCATCTTCAACATCAACAACAACGATTTTGCCTGTACCATCCTCATCCCTTAAAACTTTTATTAACTCTGTATTATTTTTATCAAGTTTTACTGTTACTACTTCACCACAAGTTTTTGTTTTTCCACCATAATTTTTAAACTCATTATCTAATACATATACTTTATCTGGGTAACTATCACAAATATCTGCTGTAAAAAAATCCATATTAAACTTCCTTTATTTTAAATAAAGATAATATTATTACCAAAGTTAATTAATTTATACTTATTTTTTTCACAATAATTTTACAAATGTGCAATAAAGTTTCAATAAACATAGGAAAAATAATGCAAAATATATACAAACTAATCTCTTTTATTTTATTATCAATAGTTTTATCTGGTTGTGGTTCAAAATATATTAGTACACAAACCCTAAGACCTTCATATGCTGATATCTATATGAAAGATATTATTGTTGAAGAGTTTAATAATGATTTTATTAGTCAAGCAGAATTGATAAAAGAGAAGTTAATTAATAACTATGTTGCAAATCAAAAGACATATAATTTAAAAACCAATTATAATAGTATAGATTCTATTATTACAGGTGATGTTTACCCCAACTTGAAAGTTGAATCATATTCTAAAGAAAAAGATGATAATCCCATATGTATCAGACATATTTATGATAAAAAAACTAAAACATATAATTGTATAAAGTATATAAAAAGAAAAATATATTGTGAAAAAAGAGATTATGAGCTAAAAACAACTGTTGAGATTATAAATAAAAAAGGTGATATAAAGTTTAATAAAACATATGAAACTAGTAGTTATGATGATGAATGTTATGACAATATCCCTTACAATAGTTATTATGTTAATAGATCTTTTATACAAAGAGATGAAGATAGAATCTTTAATGAAATGGCAAAAGAGATAGCTGATGATTTTTTACTTGATGTCTCAGCTCATTATATAAACTACAAAATATATTTGATTGAGGAGCTTGATGAGTCTTTAAACTATACAGATGAGGATAGACAAGTCTACGAAGAGATAATAGAAAAAATAGATGGTGGTAATTATTATAATATTAATAATAAATTAGAAGAGTTAAATAAAAAATACAATTTTAAAAGCCATGAAATATTACATACTATTGGTACAATTTATGAAAAAGAGAATAGATTTTTAGAGGCAATTAAAACCTATAATAAATCTTTAGAGGTTTGCAACAATGCAGATAATAGTGAACTGATTTTAAAAGCAATTCAAAGGGTAAAGAGAAATAACAATTTAAAAAACAAAGCGATTATGCAGCTTAAGTAAACCAATTTTTTATGCAGTTTGCTAATTTTTCTGGTTTTTCTAAAGTTAACATATGACTTGTAGAGTCAATCCTTTCTTGATAGAAATATTGGTTATTTGATACTATTTTATTTATTGCTTTTTCATCCACTAATCTATCTTTTAAACTATAGAAAAAACAGGTTTTTAAAGATGAGTTCTCTAGTTTTTTAGTTAGGTTTTCTCTATTTAAGGTTGAACTCATTTGGGAATAAAGGTTCTCTTCCCCTAAACTTGTATACATATTTTGAATAAGCCTGATAAGCTCTTTATTATCTTTTTCTTCAAGCATATGATTTATTGTTTTTACACTTAAGTTTTTAAAACCAAAACTTTTTATTATCTTTAAACCATGTTCTCTTTTTTCTATTTCCTCTTTTGGTAGGGAGTTTATTGAAGAGGAAACTGCCATTAGTTTATCAACTTTTTCAGGATACTTAAGCCCAAAAGAGATAGCTAAATAGCCACCCAAAGAAAACCCCAATATATTTATTTTTTCTTCATCTTTTAAAATATTATAAAGTTGATTTATAATCTCATCTATTGTGTTTTTTTGAGGGATCTTTAGATAGATAAAGTTATAGCTATCCTCAACTAAGGGTAAAAGTTTGCTAAAGATTTGTTCATTACACATAAATCCAGGGAGTAAATAGATTGTTTTTTTCATGATAATATTGTACAAATAAAAGGTTTAAATCGTTATTTTTTATAAAGTTGTTATAATATATTACACAATTAATTCATTATTGATAATTATGATTAAAAAAACAAAAAGGATTTAAGATGGTTTCAAAAAAACTTTTAATATCTGTATTTACTGCTATAACACTGCTTGGATCTAGTGCTTATGCAAAGCCTGATGAAGCAAAAGGGAATAAAAAATATAAAGCGCATAAAGAGTACAAAGAACATAAAAAAGATAAACAAAAAAATATTCCATACGGTTTACAAAAGAAAGTAAATAATGGTGGAACCTTACCTCCTGGTTGGCAAAAAAAGATTAGAAAGGGTCAAGTTGTAGATCAAGATATACTTGATTCGGGTGTGATTTTAAATGATAAACACTATCCAGATATTAGAAATACTAAGGTTTATAAAGTGCAAGAGAGAATCTTTAGAGTTGCACAAGATACAAAAGAGATTTTAGATATTTTAAAATAAAACTTAGAGAGTTTAGTAAATCTTTATTAAACTCTCAAACCTTCACTTTTCATCTAAACAAAATTTTACATAAATTTGGCTATCCTTATGCCCTTTATAACAAACGATAATAGGTAAATATATGAAAGTAGTAACTGGAGTTGTGGGTAATGATATCCACGTAGTAGCAAACAGACTAATTGAGCTTTCACTTCTTGCACGTGGATTTGAGGTATTTAACTTAGGTGTTAATACATACCTTGAAGAGTTTATTGATGCAGTAATTGAGACAAATGCGGATATTTTATTGATTTCATCATTAAATGGAGAAGCTGAAGGTTGGTGTCGAGAGGTAAAGATATTAAAAAGTAAATATGGTAATTTACTTGATAATGTAGTGTTTATGATTGGTGGGAACTTGGTAGTTGGAACTGGTAGTGCAGAGGATATTGTACCAAGATTTAAAAACTATGGATTTGATTTAGTTTTCCATCAAGTTGATTTAAATACTGGTCTTGACGAATTAGAGAAGTTTATGGAAGGCAGAAAATAGATGAGTTTATTACAAGAAGAAAGAAATATTATTCTAAGTAATGAATATGTAGAAAATTTTGATTTTGCCGAGGTTGAAGAGTTTGTAAAAAATGCTTCAAAAGATCTTTTTATCTCTTATAACTTTAAAACTAGAGATAAGATGTTGGTACAACCAAGAGGTGGTTTCCCTACATATAACAAGATGTTTGCTCTATATGAGTTTTTTGATAAGGCAAATGTTGATGTCTTGCCTTGTACTATCGATTCAAATACTAGACTTAATGACTACGCTACTGCAAAAAAGATGTTAAGACTTAGTGAAGAGAATGAAGTAGATATGTTAAATGGATATCCATTGATTACTCATGGATATAGAACATCTAGAAAGATGATGACCCACTTTAACAAACCAATCTCTCTAAGACATGGTACTCCTGATGCAAGGCTTTTAATTGAAACTGCTATTGCTTCTGGTATATTTGAGATTGAAGGTGGTCCAATCACTTACCTTTTACCCTACTCTAAAAACTTCCCATTAGATAAAGCCTTTTTATATTGGAAATATGTTGAAAGAGTTTGTGCAAACTATTCAAAACTTAATGAACCAATCAATAGGGAATCGTTTGGTCCTTTAACAGCAACCTTAGTTCCACCATGTATCACTATTGTTATTCAACTTTTAGAGATGTTATTATCTCTTGAAGAGGGAGTTAAATCTTTTTCTGTTTCATTTTCACAAACTGGTTCAGTTAACCAAGATATTGTAATGGGACATGTTATTAGAAAACTTGCTAAGTTTTATGCAAATGAGATTGGGTGTGGTGATGCTGATATCCACCTTGTATATCACCAATGGATGGGTGCCTTTCCTGAAGATCAAAACTATGCAACTCAACTTATAAGTATGAGTACAGTTATTGCTTCAATGGTAAAAGCAGATAAGATTATCACAAAAACTAAACAAGAGGCTTCAGGTATTCCAACAAAAGAAGCAAATGCTGAAACAGTTGCAAATACTCAATATTTATTAAGAGTTTTAAATGGATTACCAAATATTGTTGATCAACAAGAAGAGGAGATTTTAACTGCTGAAGTTATGGCTATCATGGAAGCTGTATTTAATGATAGTGCAGACACTTTATGGAGAAAAGTTTTCAACTCTATTAAAAATGGAACTATTGATGTACCTTTCTCACCACATATAATTAACCATAATGAGATGATAACAATTAGAGATAAAAACAAAAATATTAGAATAATAAAAAGAGGAAAAGTTCCAATTCCTGATAGATGTTATGAGTATGAAAAAGCTCAATGTGACTTAACAAAAGATACTACATCTATTGTAAATGATATTATTCATGATATAGGGATTATGCAATGAGTAACATAGATAATAAACTATTAATAGATGTGGGTAGTACTTATTTTAAATTAAGTACTGTTCATGGGGTACAACAACACTTTAGAGACTTCAACAAAAATATTTTTGATGATTTAACTTATAAGTGTGGGGATATTATTCACAATTATCATAAAGATGATGTATTTATTTGTTCATCTGCAAATGGTGGTCTAAGTACACTTATTATTGGACTTACAAACTCATTTTCTCTTAAATATGCAACTAATATTGCCTTTAATTCAGGTATCAATATCATTGACACTGTTTTATATAAAGATATTGATAATACTTCAATTCCAAGTGATATTATAGATGTTGTTATAATAGTTGGTGGGATTGATTCAGTTTCAAATATATTTGATGAAAAGCTTTTTTCATATTTAGAGAAAGTAAAATACTCTAATATAGTATATGTGGGAAGTGCAAATGATAGTGATTACTTAAAAGAAAACATTGAAAAACTAGTGGTTTTACCAAATATTATCTCAAATAAACTGCAAGTTGAAGAGGAACACTTAAAAGAGTATCTTACAAACCTTTATCAAGCAGATATTGAAGGTAAAGAGGATATCAAACACCTATATGATATCACTTCAAATCAAATTTTTTCAACACCATATATTGTAAATCAAACCTTACCGTTAATAGATACTAAATTCTCTGTTGCAAACCCATATATTCTAATAGATATTGGTGGGGCAACAACTGATATTCACTACTCTAAAGATTTAGTTGAAGAGAATATGGTAACTACAAATGAGTATGATAGACTTGTATTTAAAAAACTTGGTGTATTTAAATCAAAAGAGTCACTAATCTTTGCTGCAAAAAACAATGAATTTGTTTATGAACTATTAGCTCATCTAAAAGTTACAGAGCATATATTTGATGATAATAGTGAAAAAGCTTTAAGAGTATTGATGCAATTAGCTATTTTCTTAGTTCTTTGTAAAGTATCTGCTTATAGAAAAGCTTATGTAAATTTAAAACTAAGTGTATTAAACTCTATTGTGTTTACAGGTGGTATCACAAAGGTATTAAAGCAAGAGGAGATAGAAGATATAGTATCATTTTTCTATCAAAAGATTTTAAGTTCACAACACAAACCAACTATTGTAATGGATAATAATTACGATATTTGGACTTTGGGTATGAATGTTAGATAAGGAGCGAGAATGTCTATAAATTGTATTAGAACTTTAATTGAAGATGCAAGTGTATCTCATCCTGAAAAAGTTGCCATTAAATATGATGAAAAATCTATCACTTATAAAGATCTATTAACAAAAGTAAATCAAGTTGCTTTTTATCTTAAAGAGTTAGATTTACCAAAAGGGAGTAGAATCGGTTTATACTCAAACAAAGGTATTGACCAAGTTATTGCAATACTAGCAATACTTTCTACTGATTATGTATTAGTTCCTTTAACAAAACTATTAAAAAATGAACAAGTTGAATATATTATTGAAGATTGTGATATAAAATGTATCATAACAGATAAAGTAAAACTTGAATCAATCGAAGAGATTAATTTTGATGGTCATTTTATCTCTTTTGAAACGGCACATAAAGATGTACCCTCTTTTGAAGAGATTTATAAATACTACAATAAACCATATGAGTGTAATGTAAATGGACACGACAATGCAGTTATCACTTACTCTTTTGGTTTAACAGGTACACCAAAAGGGATTGTTATCTCTCATAGAAACTTAATAGATAGTGCAAGGGTTGTATCTCAATATTTAAATCTAGAAGAGGATGATGTTTTATCAGGTATTTTGATATTTAATCTAGATTATGGATTGAATCAAATCTTTTGTTCACTTTATAAAAGAGCTACTTTAGCTTTACATAGATTTATTTTACCTGGAGACTTTTTCAATCACTTGATAAATGATAAGGTTACAGTTGTAGCACTTATGCCTGTAACTATCACCTCAATGTTTGATGAGGAGAGACATAAACTTCCTACACCTGAACTTTTATCTCATGTGAAAACAATCACCTCTTCAGGTGGAAATGTAACAGCTAAAATGGTAAAAGATATACAATCTATTTTCCCAAATGTAAACTTCTTCTCTATGCATGGATTAACAGAAGCTTTTAGATCTACATATCTAGACCCATCACAAATCAATATAAGACCAGAATCTATTGGTAAAGCTATTCCTGATGTTGAACTATACGTAATCAACTCAGAGGGTAAAGAGTGTAAACCAAGAGAGGTTGGAGAGCTTATGCATAGAGGTGGATATATCTACAAAGGTTTCTGGAATGCTCCTGTTGAGACTGCACAAAGATTTAAATCAATAGATATCTTAAAAGATGTTATAAACCTTGAGGGTGAACTTTGTGATGAGATTGTTGTAGCTACAGGAGATTATGTATATAAAGATGAAGAGGGATACTTCTACTTTGTTTCAAGACGTGATGATATGATTAAAACAAGAGGTTTTAGAGTAAGCCCTTTTGAGATCGAATCAGTTGTAGCAAAAAATTTACCTCAAATTGAACAATGTGCTATTTTCTCAATCCCTAATGAAGAGATAGAGGAAGAGATTGTTATGGTTTATAGTGCAAGTAGTGAGATTGTATCAAAAGAGATAACTTTTGAATTAAAAAAACATCTAGCTTCTTATATGATTCCAAGTAAAATAATCTATAAAAAATCACTACCTTTAGTTCCAAGTGATAGAAATAAAATAAATAAAGAGGAACTAAAAAAAGAGATACTGGATAATAATTAGAGGGTAAAACTTCTAATTATTAACCAATTTTTGTTTAGAAACTGCATAAACTTTTAAATTTCACAATAATTACACAAATTTTTTATAAATTTTTAATATTAATATATTAAAATAAATTTAATTTTAATATTTAAAAAGGGAAACTAATGAAAAAAATAATTTTTTTGAGTACATTATTAGCTTGTGCTGCTTTTGCTGATTCATATGCTAAATGTGTTGCATGTCACGGAGCTAATGGTGAGAAAGTTGCTATGGGTAAATCTAAAGTTATGAGTGAAATGACTAAAGCTGAAATTATAACTGCATTAAAAGGTTATAAAGATGGATCTTATGGTGGGCCAATGAAAGGTCTAATGAAAGGTCAAGTTATGCCTTTAAGTGACGCTGATATAGAAGCTATTGCTAATAAAATCGGAAAATAATTTTATGATTTAAAAGAGGGGACTCCTCTTTTAAACATATACTATCTTATCTCTACCACTATTTTTTGCTTTATATACACCAATATCTGCTCTTTTTACTAAATCCTCTTTTGTTTTGCAATCTTTGTAAAAAGAAACCCCTATACTAACTGTTATTGAGATATCTTTTTTGGGATGATAAATTTTTTGAGACTTAATATCTATCCTTAAGTTTTCTAAGTGTTTTTCCAAATCATCTCTATTCATAAAACATAAAATCACAAACTCTTCCCCACCATATCTATAGGCTTCACCATTTAATAGTTTTGCATACTTTTCTAACTTCTTACCAAGATATATTAAAACTCTATCCCCCGTATCATGACCAAAGTTATCGTTTATACCTTTAAATCTATCAGCATCAATAAAAACAGCTGTTAAAAAGTTAGCATTTCTTTGTGAAGTGTATAATCCTAAGTCATTTTCCATTTTTCTTCTGTTGTATACACCAGTTAAGTGATCACGATGCATACTCTCTTCTAATTTAGCCTTTTCTCTTAATAACTCTTCAATTAAGTTGTCTTTATAGTTCTCCTCTAAATCACTATTTTTTTGTTCAATTATTTTCCCTAAATGAAATTCAAAATAATCTTTTTTAAAAGAGTAATCTACTTTTTTACACTCAATTATTAATTGGGGTTTATTCTCCCCTAAACCATTTGTTATTGTGAGTTTATCAACCTGTTTTATCCCATATTTTATTTTATCGTTTTCGATTCTTGGTTCTAATAACTCTTTTTGCCAATACTTTGATGCTTCTTTTTCTAAGATGTTGATTTTTTTTAGTAGTATTTCTTGGAATAATTCTTTGGATACAGATATTTTATACATATGAAATGTTAGCAATAAATTACTTAAGTTATTTTCTTTTTCAATTTAACATAAGAATAACTTATTATTCTTCTTATCTATTTTTAATAGTTTTTCTTATAATATTCCAATAAAGTTTTACTGTATAAAGGAGAAAAATTGCAGTATAGAGAAAAATTTAATCCAATGTGTTTTTTAGCATCACTGGGCGCTGGTGGACTTTCAGTGTCATTTTTTATGTACTTAATGTTTTTAGTACCACACCATGGCTCACCAATGGCAACATTTAACCATATATTTCCTGAACTTATAAAATGGGAACCACTTTCTGCTGTTATTATAGTTTCACAAATTTTTATTATAATTTTTGCTTTTTTACATATTCAACTACTTATTTGGAACACTAAACAGTTTTTAACCTATAAAAAAACAGATGCATATAAACAACTAATCTCATCAAACTCAGAGATTACTCTTATGACAATTCCACTAACATATACAATGATGATAAATGTATTTTTTGTATTAGGTGCAGTGTTTATTCCAAATCTATGGAGTATTGTTGAGTATCTATTTCCTTTTGCTCTTATAGGATTTATTGTTACAGGATTTTTTTCATTGAAAATATTGTTTAACTATTTTTCAAGATTACTTATTAATGGTAATTTTGATTTTACAAAAAACAACAATCTATCTCAAATGATCTCAATATTTGCCTTAGCTATGGTTTCTGTAGGATTTGCAGCTCCTGGGGCAATGAGTCATAATCTTACTATAAATGCTATAGGTATTTTTGGAGCATTGTTTTTTGGCTCGTTTGCTATATTGTTATTGATAATAAAAATAACTATGGGCTTTAAAAATATGTTTGAACAAGGTATCTCTGTTGAAGCATCCCCCTCTTTGTGGATAATTATTCCAATATTAACTCTTTTAGGGATTATGATGGTTAGGGTATCTTTTGGTTTAATGCACAATTTTGATTCTGCTATGTCAAAATCTTCATTATTTACCTTAACATCAGTTATCTTATCTGTTCAAATACTATTTGGTATTTTAGGATATAAAGTGATGAAGATGAATAGGTATTTTGAAACCTATATAGAGGATGAGAAAACTAGATCATCTGTATCTTTTGCGCTAATTTGTCCAGGAGTTGCTTTTATGGTATTTGGGATGTTTTTTATAAACTTTGGATTAACATATAATGGAGTATTAGTTAAAAACACTATCCCTTACTTTATAATGATGTTACCATTTATTTATATTCAATATAAAACTGTAGTATACTTTTTCAAGCTAAAATCTAAATTCAACATATAATATGTTACAATCCCTTTAACCTAGGGGTTGTTCATTTTATTGAAAAAGGGGACTGCTTGAATAAATATAGACTATTATTACTCACAATTTTTATCATCTCTTTTTCAGGATGCACTTACAAAAATAAACAAATAGCAGATATAAGCAACTACTCTCAAAACCCTAAAGAGTATACACAAAACCTAAATGAGAAGTTAATAAATCAAGAAAAACTATCTGAAAACTTTTTAAAAAGATATTTCTCCCCTTGGACTCAAAACAAACTCACTATTACAAAAGAAGATGCCCAATGGGGCAATATCTACAAATCAAGAAAGGTTTATTTAGAAAACTATACCTTAGCTTCAAAACAATGGTTTGAGAAGCTAAGTTTAAATAGTAACTTTGAGAAGTTTAATACCACTTTACAAAAAGCAATTGTGATTAAAAACTCCAATGTAAGAGTATTCCCTACAATAAGTAAACTTTTTTATAATCCAAAACAAGCAGGGGAAGGTTTCCCTTTTGATTATAATCAAAACTCAAATATTAAGATTAATACACCTGTTTTAATCTCACACTACTCCAAAGATAAGGCTTGGGCATATATTCAATCACATTTTGTCTCTGGATGGCTTAGAATGGATAGTTTAGCCTTTGTTGATGAGAAATTTATAAATAGCTTCAATTCTAAAAACTTTGTTGTCTCTGTAAAAGAGGATTTTCCCTTATTTGATAAAAGTAGTTTTATTGAAACTATTAAAATCTCTACACTATTTCCATTAATAGATAATAAAGTTTTTGTAGCTAAAAAAGCTCTTGATTCAAAAGCGATATTAACAAAGGTGGATTTTGATGAAAACTATTTTTCTAAATTCCCCTTAGAGTTTTCAGAAAATAACCTTGAAAAGGTTTCAAATGAGTTTTTAGGGGAGCTTTATGGTTGGGGTGGATTATTGAATCATAGGGATTGTTCAAGTTTTACCCAAGATTATTTTACCCTTTTTGGTTTATATTTAAATAGAAACTCAAAAGCACAAAGAAGTGGGTTTAGATACGAGAATATTGCTAAGTTATCTGATGAGAATAAGAAAAGCTATATCATCAAAAATGGTGTTCCATTTTTAACTCTTATTTATCTTAGAGGACATATCATGTTGTATATTGGGCACAAAGATAATGAGCCTTTAGTTATGCATAATATGTGGGGTGTAAGAACCTGGAGAAACCTTTTTGAACAAGGAAGAAACATAGTTGGTAAAACTGTTATCTCTACACTAGAGCCTGGAATTGAGCTTGAAAATGTAAATCTATCTAAAACTATTCTAAAAAAAGTTCAAGGTTTAGTATTTTTAAACGAAAAATCTAAATAAAACAACATAAAAAGGGTATAAAACTTCTTTTTATAGTGATATACTAAAACAAAAAGGAAGGGTCATGAGAGTTTTACTTACCGGTTCTTCTGGATATATTGGAAGACGATTAAAACAAAAACTATTAGAAAAAGATGATATTCAACTAAGACTTTTTGTAAGAAATAAAAAAACCCTATCAAATAATCTTAAAGAAAACATTGAAGTGATTGAAGGTGACACCTTCGATAAAAAGGCCTTAGAAAAGGCTCTAGCTGGAGTTGACACAGCTTATTATCTTATCCATTCTTTAAATAGCAAAGAGTATAAAAACCTAGATAAAATCTCAGCACAAAATTTTATTGATATTGCAGAAAAATGTGGTCTTAAAAGAGTTATTTACTTAGGTGGACTAGGTGTAAAAAATGAACATACTAGTGAACATCTACTAAGTAGAATAGAAACAGGAGAAGTTTTAAGCTCCTCAAAAAAAGTTCAAACTTTATGGTTTAGAGCTGGAGTTATCATAGGTTCAGGAAGTACTAGTTTTGAAATAATAAGAAACCTTGTTGAGAAACTACCTGTAATGACAACACCTAAATGGGTTGAAACTAAAGCTCAGCCTATAGCTGTAAATGATGTTATCAATTATCTAATTGAGGCTTTATATCATACCAATAAGAAAAACCTAACTATAGATATTGGCTCAGAGCAACTAAGTTATAAACAGATGATGCTACAAACTGCAAAAGCTTTAGGCTTAAAAAGAGTGTTGATCCCCCTACCCTTTTTATCAATCAACTTATCATCATATTGGCTAAATCTATTTACTCCTGTGCCCTTTACAGTTGCAAAGGCTTTAATTGAAGGATTGAAATCGGAAGTGATAATACAAAACAACAATGCACAGAAATATTTCCCTCAAATAAAACCAATAGATTTCTTATCAAGTGTAAAAAAGGCGGTAAAAGAGATTGAAACAAATCAAGTTATAAGTAGATGGAGTGATAATTCTGGAAAAATTTGGGATAAAAATCATACTAAAGAGATAGCTGATGCTATTTTTATAGATAGAAAGATTGAAGATATAAAAGATATATCAAAAGAGAATGTGTATAAAACCTTTATCTCAATTGGTGGAAATAATGGTTGGTTTGCCTTTGATATGTTGTGGAAAATTAGAGGTTTTCTTGATAAAGCTGTAGGTGGAGTTGGTCTTAGACGAGGAAGAAGAGACCAATACGATTTACGTATAGGTGAGAGTCTAGATTTTTGGAAAGTTGTTGATATAAAAAAAGATGAAAGACTTTTACTTTACGCACAAATGAAACTACCAGGGACTGCATGGTTGGAGTTTAAAATAGAAGATGATAAATTGATACAATCTGCTTACTTTTATCCAAAAGGAGTTTTTGGAAGATTGTATTGGTATAGTTTAATCCCTTTACACTATTTTGTGTTTAATAATATGATTAAAAGTATTATAAAAAAAGCTTCCAATGTATAGAGAACTCTTTTTCAAAACAAAGAAGTTTTTCTAAAATATTTTTGTAAAGAGACTCCTCTTTACAAAAAATAAAATATACTCTTGGTGAGTAAGGTTTGTGTTTTATTGCCAAAACATTTGAATATGAGGTTTTAAACTTTTTTAGTAAAACCTCTATTTGTAAATCGTGTTTAAAACATCTATTTAGATGGTGATATACTATTAAGCATTCACTTACTTCATAAAGCTGTTTAATCTCCTCTTCATAAATATATTTGCCACTTTTACCTTTTTTTATATCTTTGTAGTTTAGAAGTTTCAAATCTTTGTTTATTTTATCGCAACTTAAAGCAATACCATTATCTGAGTCAGTTAAAACTACCTCACTATCTTTTGCAAAAGCTAAGGCTTTTTCAAACCATTTTGCTCTAAACTCTTCACAAGAATCTTTTGATAAAAGGGTATTAAAATACTCTATATTTTCTAAAAGATTTGCCTCTTCTAGACTTTTTACACAACGATTGTTTTGGATTATTTGTTTAAAAGAGTTTTCTAAAACTTCATCAAAACCTTTTACTTTCTCAAAGTAGTCTATATACATTCCATCATTGTTATGGTTTTCGTCTGGATAAAGATACCAAAGCTGCTTAAGATTATAGGTGGTATTTTTAAAAAGGTATCTTAAAAGTTGAAACTTCCCAAAGTCTCCTATATCTGCACTATATCTATTTTGCAACTATTCAGTAGCCTTTCTTAAATAAATAAGTCTATACACCATTGGTACATAATATAGATTTAAAATAGTAGCCCATAAGATACCAAACCCAAGAGCTATAGCCATAGGTTGTAAAATCAAAGCTTGCCCTGAGGCAAAAAACATTAGGGTAAATAATCCTAAAATAGTTGTGGCAGAGGTTAATAAAATAGGTCTAAGTCTCATAAGAGCATATTTCTCCATCTCTTTTAAACTTTTAGCTTTTTTTATAAAATCCATCATAATAATACCATCATTTACAATAACCCCTGCAAGCCCAACTATTCCTATTAAACTTGGCATTGTTATATTTATCCCTACAACTAAATGTCCAACAAGAACACCTAAAATAGATAAAGGGATAGTTGAAAGTATTATTAAAGATTTTACAATTGAATCAAACATCCAAATTAAGGCAACAAAGATTAAGATTACAGCAATAAGAGCAGCTTCTGCCATCTCACTTTGTACCCTTTTATTCTCCTCTTGCTCCCCTTTAACATCAATTACAATCCCTGTTTTTTTAAGCTCATCCAATACAGGATTTAACTTTTCATATATCTCTGCTGAAGTTATTTTTGTGGCATTTGCTGTAATTGAAACAATTCTTTCCCCATTCTCTTTAAAGATTTGTGATAAGGCGTTTTGTCTTACTATATCAACTACATCTTTTAATAAAACCTTTTGTGATGTTCCAGGAACTGATAATTCAAAATAATCTAAAGAGTTAAGCTCATCTTTATCTTTACTTTGAAATACTACCTCTACAATCCCTGTACTATCAAACATCTTTGAGTAGGCACCTTTGAAATACATTGGTCTAATATTTGAGATAATATCATTTTCAGTGAAGCCCAACTCTTGTCCATAGGAGTTGACTCTAAATTTCAACTCTATATTTCCTTTTAAAATATCATCAGATACATCAGAAACACCTTTTATTTTGTTTAGTTGCTCTTTTATAATCTTAACACCATTTACTACTTTTTTATTATCTCCAGAGATAGCTAATTCAATATCATTTTTAATAAGTCCTGCACCTGGAACATATATTTTAAACTCCTCATACTCTTTATTGTTGCTAAACTCTTTTAGAAGCTCTTTTAAATCTTGTTCAATCTTTTGTGCAGCATTCTCTCTTATCATATTTGTATCATCATATTTAGGTGATAAATATGGGTTTATATATTTATCAAAAACATTTTGTGGAGCTCTTTCATAAAGGTTTACAAAAATTTGAAAATAAAACTCCTCATTTTGTGGTAGGTTTTTACCATCAAGTTTTATACCTATTACAGAAGAGATTGATTGAATCTCTGTTTTAAAATCATAATCATTCAATACTTTTTGTTCTATTTTCTCTACAAGTTTTTCAGTTTGTTCTATCTTTTTACCAACCCCAACTGAACCATTTATATATACTTGTGTAGTATCAAAGTCTGGGAAAAATTGAAACTTTGAGCTTTTTAGCAAAAATCCTGTGGTAACAATTATAAATAAAACTAAAAGAGAAAGGGTTATATATCTTCCTTTTAGAAAAAAATCTAAAATAGTTTTATATATCTTTTTATTTACTTCCCAGATTTTATCCCCTTTTTTCTCCTTTTTGTGTACATCAAATATCTGTTTTGCATGCAATGGCAAAAAGAAAAATGCTTCTACAAGAGAAGATAGAAGTAAAATTGTGATCATAATAGGGAGTATTTTCATAAATTTTCCAACCTCACCAGTCATTAGCAAAATTGGTAAAAATGCAAAAATAGTTGTAGCTGTTGCAGTTAAAACTGCAGGGAAAACCTCTACAGAACCATCAATTGCAGCTGTTAATTTATCTTTTCCCATCTCCATATGTCTATATATATTTTCACCAACAACAATAGCCTCATCAACTAGCATTCCCAAGGCTATCAAAGCTCCAAGTAAAGAGAGCATATTTAAACTATAACCTAAAAGTTCAGCACAAATAAGACCTATCATAAATGAGGTTGGAATACCAATAGCAATCACAGCAGCTATTCTTACATTTATAAAGAAAAATAGTGCAAGAAAAAGTAAGCCAAGACCAAATAAGATATTTGAAACAACTGTATTAAGTCTATTTTTAATCCATACAGAGGTATCAGTATGGGTATCAAATTCTAAGTTTGGATAACGCTTTTTATACTCTTTTAACTTCTCTCTTATTTGTTTTACAAGATTGATTGCATCACCAGTCTCACCTTTATTTATCCCTATAGAGATATCTCTATTTCCATTAAAATGTGAGATATTATTTACATCAGCAAGTTTATACTCAACACTTGCAATATTTTTTAAATAGAGTTTTTGGTCAGATATTTTTATAATTGTATTTTCGATTTTATTTATATCTTTTTCACCATTATAGGTACTAAGATAATAGTGTCTAGTCTGATCTTTTACAATCCCTGCTGGGAAAATAGAAGTGAGGTTTTGAACAGTTGAGATAACCTCTTGTAAGTTCAAACCATAAGCTAAAATCTTTTTTTCATCAAACTTCATCAATAATTCAAGGTCACTATCACCCCAAATAGATAAAGAGCTTAAATCTTTTAGTTGGGATAAATCAGACTTTAAGTCTTTGGCAATATCTAGAAGTCTTTGTTTATTATCATCTCCATATAAAACAACTGTTATTAAAGGTATATCACCTATAACCTCTTTTACAATTGGCTCATCCATATCTGAGGGAAAATTTACTTTTGTTTTTGTAATGATATCTTTTACATCATTTATTACATTTTCTGCTTTTTCACCCTCTTTTAGTTTTACATTTATAGAAAAATACCCATTTTTTATTATAGAGGTTATATCTCCAGCCTCTTCTATAGAGGTTAATTCATCCTCAATATCTTCAACTGCCATCTTATCAAGTAGGTCAGAACTTGCTCCTGCGTAGGTTCCTGTAATTGATATTGCATCAAGTGAAGAGGGAGGAAATATCTCTTTTGGAATTTTATTGTAAGCTAATATTGCAAGTATAAATAAAAAGAAAAGTAAAAAATGGTTTAGTATTGGTTTATTAAGTGCAAAATCAATTATTCTTTTTATCATTGGCAACTTCTATTGAATATATCATAAGTGAATCTTCTATTTGGTTTTTAAATTTCATATCTTCTAATTGTTGAGCTAAGAATTTATTCTCCTCTTTTAAAGAGATATAGTGAGCATAAAGTTTATTTATATCTTTACTTACATAATATATATTGTTTTGTAGATATATTTTAGGAAAGTATAAAATTAAAGCTGTAAGTAAACCAATAAAAACAACAATTATAGAGTTTTTAGCATTTAATCTAATCAAACTTAAAAATCCTCAACTTTGAACTTCTACTTCTAGGGTTTTGTTTTATTTCATCTTTCGTTGGTATTATAGGTTTTTTTGTAATAATCTTACCTAAAGCATGATTATTTCCACAAGTACATCTAAAAGCATCACTTGGACAGATACATGATTTAGTCCATTTTTTAAAATAGTTTTTAACTATTCTATCTTCTAGTGAGTGAAAAGAGATAATAGCAACAATACAAGCTTTTGGTTTTATTTGTTCAATTGAGTCAAAAAGTCTTTCTAAAACACCTAGTTCATCATTTACCTCTATTCTTATTCCTTGAAAGGGTAAAGTTGCAGGGTGGATTTTCCCCTTATGCATCTTTTTTGACAAAAACTCTGAAAGCTGTTTACTAGAATCAAAAGGTCTATTGTTTACTATCAATGAAGCAACCTTTTTATACTCTCTTACCTCTCCATACTCTTTAAAAACTCTTTCAAGCTCAATTTGAGAATAAGTGTTTACAACTATTGAGGCATCTAGACTTTGATTTTGATCCATTCTCATATCCAAAGTATCACTATCAAAACCAAAACCTCTTTCGTTTTTATCAAGTTGAAGTGAGGATACACCAATATCTGCTAAGATACCTTTTATATCGTAGTCTTTAAAATTAGTTAATAGATGTTCAAAATTACCCTTATTGAAAGTAACTCTATTTGAAAAATCTTTTAATCTATTTTTTGAAAACTCTAAAGCCTCTTCATCTTGGTCATTACAAATAAGTTTTATGTTTTTATTTTGTTCTAATAAGGCTGAACTATGTCCTGCATATCCGGTGGTACAATCGATAATATATCCATCATCAATAGAAGAGAAAGCCTCCAATACTTCATTATAAAGTACAGGGATATGTGGTATTTGCATTAAAATAGTCCTTATAGTATTTGTTATATAATAGCCAAATTCAAATTTAAGGTCATTTAAATGATAGGCAATAAAAACATTACAAAACTTTTGAGTGATTTATCCCTTACAATGTTTAGAAAAAACTTTTTTGGTATTTATCATGGTTCAATCTCTGCAAAATTAGACCATCACTCATTTATTATTAATACTTCAGATGCAATTTTTGATGAGATGGATGAACACTCATTTTGCCAACTTAATATGAATAAAAAAGATTATAGATGGAAAATAGCAAGTATAGAAGCAGATATCCATACAACTATCTATAACAATATTCATGAGGCTAAATATATCGCTTTTGGAGTACCAGTTTATACAACTGCTTATACCTTTGACCATGATGAGATTATTTTAAGTGATTATTTTGGAAAAACAACATTTGGAAAAATAAAAGTTTACGATCCAGGTGATTTTGAAACTTGGTATGATAGATGTGCATTGGAGATAACTAAATACTTAAAAGAAAATAATGAACACATAATGGTTATTAAAGGGATAGGTGTTTATGTATATGATAGGGATATAAATAGTCTAGTAAAAAGTATTGCGATTTTAGAGAATTCTTGTAGATTATTAAGTATAAAGTCATCATATATAACAAATACTTAATATTTTGTGTTATTTTAGTGCTTATAAACCCCAAGTTTTAGCTATTTCAAAGGTTAAATACTATAAAGTTTACTAAATTTAATCTTACACAAGGAGTTCTTCTATGAACAAAGCTGAATTTATTGACGCTGTTGCAGCAAAAGCTGGTTTATCAAAAAAAGATGCTAAGGGTGCAGTTGATGCAGTATTAGATACAATTACTGAGACTTTAGTTAAAAAAGAAACTGTTAGTTTTATCGGATTTGGAACATTCAGTACAGCTGCTAGAGCTGAAAGAACTGCAAAAGTTCCTGGAACTGACAAAACTGTTACTGTTCCAGCTACAACTGTTGCAAAATTTAAAGTTGGTAAAGCTTTAAAAGAAGCAGTTGCAAAATAATTACTTCTCTATAAACTAAAGGACTTGCCTATTTTAGGTGGGTCCTTTTTTTATTCCTCAATTTTATTTACTTTTAAGAATATTTGAGACAAAATTGCATCCTCAATTTAGTGCCCGTGTGGTGAAACTGGTAAACACGTCGGATTCAAAATCCGATGACTTCACGGTCTTGTCGGTTCGAGTCCGACCACGGGTACCACTTATAATCTAATATTTTCTTTCTTAATGGAACATATCTTGCATTTAATCTAATAGTCATATTTACATATATAGTTTTTATTGTTAAAAAACTATTCCTTTACAATTAAGGAGATAATTTTTTTATCTCCTTATATAATCTTTTATAAGAACTTTTTCTCAAAAATTTAATTTAATTTATTATTTTAATATAATAAAACAGTATTATATATTATTAAGATATAATATTGTAGCTTACTTATATGACAAATATTTAGGAGTAAATTATGTTAAAAAAGCTAAGCATAAAACAAAAACTGATTCTTATCATGCTAATCCCCTTAACTGTTGTGATCCTTTTATCTGCAAAACTTTCTTATAATGCCTATAAAAGCAATGTTAGTTTAAAAAAGATTGATAAAGTTATACTTTTATCTACTAAAATTGGTGAACTAGTACACGAAACACAAAAAGAAAGAGGTATGACTGCTGGTTATTTAGGAAGTAAGGGGCAAAAGTTTGTTACGGAACTTCCAAAACAAAGAGAGTTAACAAATCAGAAAAGAGTGGTTTTTTTAAAACTATTAGAGGATTTTGAACTTGATAATTATTCAAATGAGTTTAGAAGTGTTCTTAAAACAGGTTTATCAAAACTAGATTTACTTCAAGAAACAAGAGAAAAAATAACTTCTCAATCAATAAGTACAAAAGATGCTATAGCTTTTTATTCAAATATGAATAGTGACTTTTTAAATGTAATTGCAACTGCTGTTTCTTTATCTGAAAGTTCAATTTTAGCACAGAAGTTAAGTGCATATGCAAACTTTCTACTTTCAAAGGAGCGAGCAGGTATAGAAAGGGCTGTTGGTTCAAACACTTTTGCAAGAGATAATTTTGGAGAAGGTATGTTTGTTAAGCTAACAAGTTTAATTGCAATGCAAAATGCATATATGGATTCATTCTTAAAAATTGCAGATAAAACCTCTATAGAGTTTTATAAAAATACAATGAATAACGAAGCAGTTAATGAGGTTAATAAGTTAAGAGAGGTTCTTTTAACTAAAGATTCTAATTTTGGAGTTGATGCGAAATATTGGTTTGATACTATCACTAAAAAAATAAACCTATTAAAACAGATTGAAAACTATTTAGATTCAGATATTATAAATGAAACAAATAAAGAATTAGATGAAACATTAATTGAAACCTTAATTTTTGCAATTCTTACCTCAATTGGTATTGTTTTAACATTGATTTTAGCAAGAACAATCGCCTTTACTATTTTAATTGATGTAAATGATTTAAAAACTGGATTAAATGACTTTTTTGCTTTTATTAATTTTGAAAAAGAGGACTTAGCATTAATAGAGGTTGATTCAGAGGATGAGTTGGGTCAAATGTCTAAACTTATAAATAAAAATATAGAAAATACAAAAAACAATATACAAAAAGATAAAGAGTTAATGAAAGAGACTATTCATGTTACAGATATGATTAAAAAGGGGCATTTAAGTACTAGAATTGAAAAAGACTCAAATAACCCACAACTCAATGATCTAAAAAATATTATAAATGAGATGTTAAACACTCTAGAGGTTAATATTAGATCTATCATGTCAGTGTTAAACTCTTATACCCAATTAGATTATAGACCAAAAGTTGATAAAAACCATCTTGAGGGGAGTTTATCTAAACTTTGTGAAGATGTTAATAGATTGGGTCAAACAATAACAGAATCTTTAATACAAAACAAAAAAAATGGGCTATTGCTAAATAGTAATGCAAAAACTTTAACTGATAACTTAAATGAACTTTCAAAAGCTGCAAACACACAAGCTGCTTCATTGGAAGAATCAGCAGCTTCCTTAGAGGAGTTAACCTCAAATTTAAAAGAGAATACAAACTCAACTATGCAAATGGCAGAATATGGAAATAAAGTAAAAGATTCTGTAAATGTAGGCCAAAACTTAGCAAGTAAAACAGCTGAAGCTATGGAAGATATCAACAATCAAACTAGTGCAATCACTGAAGCCATTACAGTGATAGACCAAATAGCTTTTCAAACAAATATCTTATCACTTAATGCAGCAGTTGAAGCAGCTACTGCTGGGGAAGCAGGTAAAGGTTTCTCTGTAGTTGCACAAGAGGTTAGAAACCTTGCAACAAGAAGTGCAGAAGCAGCTAAAGAGATTAAAAGTATGGTTGAGAGTGCTCAATCTAAAACAAATTATGGTAAGAAAACTGCTACTGATATGATTGAAGGGTATAATGAACTAAATATTAATATCTCTAGTACAATTGATTTAATCGAAAAAGTAACCATTGCAAGTAAGGAGCAAGAAACAGGTATTGTACAAATCAATGATTCTATTACCCAATTAGATAGCTTAACACAAAAAAATGCACAAAATACAGCAATTGCAGATGAGATATCTAAAAAAACAAAAGGTATCGCAACAATGATTGTTGATGATGTTGATAAGAAACAGTTTGAGGGTAAAGAGAGTATTCAAGTAGATTAGTAGTTAGTTATTTAACTAAATTACTAACTATTTGGTTTCTACCATTCTCTTTTGCTTTATATAGGAGTTTATCTGCAAGTTTGTAGATTTCATCAATATCAATGACTTTATTTAAATTTGGTTCAATAATCAATAATCCAATTGAAATCGTTACAAATCTACTTGCACTATTGTTTTTATGTTCAATTTTTAGGTTTTCGATATTTTTTCTAATAGTTTCTGTAAACTCTTCTACTTTATTTATGCAATCACTCTCAAAAGTTATTGCAAACTCTTCCCCACCTAACCTAAAACAATAATCATCAGCTCTTCTTAAAGAGTTTTTCAAACAATTTGCAACTTTTTTTAATACTTCATCACCCATTTGATGACCAAAAGTATCATTGTATTGCTTGAAGTGATCTATATCCATTATCAAAAAAGAGAAAATCTTATTGTCCCTTCTTGCACTATTTATTACTTTATTAGCTTTTTCATCAAAAAATCTTCTATTATAAAGTTCGGTTAGAGGATCTGTTCGTGAAATCATTTCAATATATTTCTTATCTGTAATATCATGTCTAATAGCTGTATAACCTATTTTTCTATCTTTATAATCAAATACAGGTGCAATTGTAGTACTCACCCAATAATAAGAACCATCTTTTTTTCTATTTTTAAGTTCACCTTTCCAGGTTTCATCTTTATTAATAGTCTCCCAAAGCTCTTTAAAAACTGTTGGATTCATATCCGGATGTCTTATTATATTATGACTTGAACCAAGTAACTCCTCTTTTGTGTAATCACTTAGCTCACAAAAAGCTTCTGATGCGTATGTTATCTCTCCATGTAGGTTTGTAGTTGATATTAATACATTTGAATCTACTATTGAGATATAATTATCTAAAAGTCTTTGTTTCTCTTTTTGCTCAGTTATATCTCTTGTTGCTAATAATAATCTTTGTTTATCAGGCATAAGTACAAGATTTGAACTTACATATATCTCTTTACCCTCTTTTGTGATGTATGATTTTTCATAATTTTCTGAAAATCCATTAGTTAAAACACTCTTAATATTTTTAAGTGCTTTCTCTTTCTCCTCATCTTTTCCTAAAGCAATACTACTTGTTTCATATAACTCCTCTTTTGAGTAACCAAGCATATCAATAAAAGATCTATTTACATATAAAAAATTTGTATCTGTATCAATAATAGCTATACCATCCTTTGTAGTCTCAAGGATTGTTTCCATCTCTTTTTTTTGCTCTTTTTCTATCTCTATCCAAGTTTTTGAGAGAATCACTTCATCAATTTTCTTCTCTAAAAGCTCCAAATCGACTGGTTTAAGTATATATCCACTAACTTGTAGCTTTATTGCTTGCTGTAAGAACTCAACATCATTATATGCAGTAGTAAAGATTATAGCTTGATCTTCATCAATCTTTTTTATATTATAAGCTAGTTCAATTCCATCCATTACTGGCATATTAATATCACTAATCACCAAAGCAACTTCATTATTTTTGTAAATATCTAGTGCTTCTTGGCCATTATTTGCGATATGTAGTTTTTCACAAAATCTATTTAAAAAACGTGAAAGTTGTTTTTGGGCATTTTGCTCATCTTCAACATATAGTATTGATTTTATTTTTCTAAAGTTTTTCACTTAAAGAACCTTTTAGAATATATGTAATAATTGCACTATTTACTATTTTAAGTTTATTATAATAGAATTATATACCTTTATATGGAGTTAATATATTATGGATAAAACAAATAACTTAAAGAAACTAATTGTTTTGCTTGTATTTGGTCTAATTTTTGCAACACTTACCACAGTTATTTATATAAATTATATAAATGAAAAATCAAAAGATGGTGTTATAAAAGATACTAAACTTCCACATAACCTAATAAAAAACCAAATAAACACCTATAAAGACAAACAATATCAAATGATAAAAATGTTGGCAGAGCATAGACTAATGCTTAATTATTTAGATGCAAAAGATTGGGCTTCAGAGTTTGAACTTAGTGAGTTTTTTCATAGTATTGTAAAAGCAAACACTTCATATATGCAGTTAAGATTAATTGATTTAAATGGAAAAGAACTAATTAGAGTTGATCAAGATAAAAATAAAAATATAAAGATAATAAAAAATGAAAAACTACAAAACAAATTCAATAGGGATTATTTTCAAAACTTTTTAAAATTAGATAATGATGAGATTGGATTTTCACATTTTGATTTAAATATGGAAAATGAAAAAGTTGAAGTACCTTTCAACCCCACTCTAAGAATAGCTTATAAGGTTTTTGTAGATAATAAACCAAAAGCTTTAGTTGTAATCAACTTATATATGCAAGAGTGGATAAATAATCTTCTAAAAATCAACCATTTCAAAGTATCAATTATAGATGAAAACAACTATTTTAAGACCCATTATGAAAAAAAATGGGAGTGGAGTTTTTATCAAGATAGTTCTAAAAAAATATCTCAATACCCCTTTTTTGAAAATATACCAAATTGGCAAGATTCTAATAATGAATATTTTTTATTAGCAGATAATAGTATTGGTCGAAAACTCAATCTTTTTAATGAAGAGGTTTTAGTTGTTTATAAAATTCCAAAAGATTTGAAAACTATAATAAGTAAAAATATTCTCCCCCTACTTTTAACTATCGCTATTGCTTCTTTTTTTATATTATTACCAATCGCATTGATTATATTGCAATTAATAAAAAATATAAAAAAATCTGAACTTTACCAAAGAAGTATTTTAGATAACATGTTTGATGCTATGATTGTTATAGATAAAAAAGCTGAAATACTAAGTGTTAATAAGCAAGCTGAATCATTATTTGGTTATATGTCACACGAACTACTTGGTAAAAATGTAAATCTACTTATTCCTCAACCACATCATGATAAACATGATGATTATGTAAAAAACTATAAAAAAGAGGGAAGAACAATAATAGGTAACAATAGAGAATTAAAAGCCCTATGTAAAGATAAATCTACAGTTCCTGTATCTTTAGCTATAACTAAAATGCATATAGATAATCTAGAGTTATTTATTGGTATAGCAAGAGACTTAAGGGAGATTAAAGAGCTTGAAGAGATAAATAGACAACAAAAAGAGCTATTGTTTCATCAAGCAAAACTAGCCTCTATGGGTGAGATGATTGGTGCAATTGCGCATCAATGGAGACAACCTTTAAATGCACTTGGACTTAATATACAAAACCTAAAATATGATTATTTAGATGGGGAAGTAAATGAAGAGTTTATTAAAGGTTTTGTAGATGAGAATAAAAAAACAATCAACTTTATGAGTAAAACAATTGATGATTTTAGAAACTTCTTTAGAATCGATAAGGCTAAAGTTAATTTCAAAGTGAAAGAATCGATACAATCTGTAATCGATATGCAATTTGCCCAATTAAAAGAGAAAAATATTTTTATAGGCTTAGAGGGTGATGAGTTTATTTATAATGGATTTAAAAGTGAGTTTCAACAAGTTGTACTAATTTTACTAAATAATGCAAAAGATGCTTTACTTGAAAATAATACAAAAAATCCTACAATAAATATTAATTTAGAAAATAAAATAATAACTGTTAAAGATAATGCAGGTGGTATACCTACTAATATTATTAACAGGATTTTCGAACCCTACTTTACTACAAAAGAGGAAGGTAAGGGTACAGGGATGGGCTTATATCTTGCAAAAACAATTATAGAAAACAATATGGGTGCAAGATTGATTGTTGAAAATGAAAATGATGGTGCAGTATTTAAAATAATTTTTGAAGAGGAAACCTAAGATATGCTAGATAAAGAAAAAGTTAACTCAATACTATACATAGAAGATGAAGAGGATACACAAAAACAACTTTCCCGTTTTTTAAAAAGATTTTGTAAAAATCTATATATTGCAAGTGATGGAATTGATGGGATTACACAATATAAAAAATATAACCCAGATTTTATTATTTCAGATATAAATATGCCAAATATGAATGGTATTGAGATGTGTCATAAGATTCGTGAAATCAACAGTGAGATTCCAATAATCTTCACAACAGCATTTAGTGATATAGAGTATTTTCAAGAAGCAATTGAATTACAAGTTGAAGGGTATTTATTTAAACCTATAGATTTAGACCTTGTTGAAAAAAAGGTTAAAAGTGTAATAAAACAAATAAAACTAAAAGAGGAGTTAATAAATAAAGAGAAGCTACTTATTCAACAATCAAAAATGGCTTCAATGGGTGAGATGATTTCAAATATTGCTCATCAATGGAAACAACCTCTAAGTGTAATCTCTATACATGTTACAAATCTACAATTATTAGTTCAGATGCAAGAAAATATATCAAAAGATGTATTAGAAAGTTGCTCAGAAGGTGTACTTACTCAAACAAAATACCTTTCAGATACAATAGATGATTTTAGAGGTTTTTTAAAACCCTCTATAGATAAACTAGACGTTTCATTTAATCTAAAAGATTTTATAGAAAAGTGTATAAAACTAATAGAAGCCTCTTTTGAAGATAATATGATCTCAATTATTAAAGATATAGACCTTAAAATCAATAGTACAGGGTCTCATAACCATCTACTTCAAGCTATTGTAAATATTTTAAATAATGCAAAAGATGCACTAAAAGATATATCTGAAACCCAAGAAAAACTTGTTTTTATTATGACAGCTAAAGAGGATGATGAGAATAATATACTAATATCTATAAAAGATAATGCTGGTGGTGTTCCTGAAGATATAATAGATAAAATATTTGAACCATATTTTACTACAAAAGGGAATGTTTTAGGAACTGGCTTAGGACTTTTTATAACATATGAAATAATAACAAAACAATTTAATGGCTCAATTTGGGTAGAAAATGAAGAGTATGAGTATGAAGGGGTTAGATACAAAGGTGCAAAATTTATTTTAAAAATTCCTATAAATAAAAAAGATGAATAGTTTAAAATTAAACTATTCAAACTTTAATACTAAAACGAGAACCTAAGCCCAATATTAAAAGAGTGTAAAAAATCGTGTTCTAAATCGGAACTATTAGGGAAACTTTCAACATAGGTTTTATGACCAAGCATATTTGCTTGATAACTTATATCTAAACTTAGATTTTCATCTATTGGGTACAACATACCTAATACTCCTCCTATAAGATATGTTCCTGAGTTTGTATCATTATTTGGTGTTGCTATTGGTTTTTTTTGCCATGACAATTGCGAGTATCCTAAGTTTGCTCCAACATAAGGAATAAAACTCTCTTGTAAAAACTTATATCTTAATGAGAAATAGATATTATCTAAGTTAACATCATCATTATCTACTCTTTGATAATTCAATGCTAACTCTACATTTTTACCTAAAGCTAAACCTGTTTCTAAAGTGATGTTTTTAGAGCCTGAGTTTATATTCTCCGATAGATTTACACTTCCTGATATATCTTTTTTAGACATATGCAAGTTTGAGTATCCAACAGAACCTGAAACAAACACTTTATTCTCTTCTAAAAACTTCTCTAGGTTTGTTGCATTTAGATTTACACCTAAAAGTGTTAAAGTAAGCAAAGATGTTTTAACTATATTATTTACCATTTTCATTTTAATTCCTTACTACATGTGCTGCACCACTATTTAAGCACACCTTTGTTTCACCATTTATATTATGATAGGTTGAAACATTAGTACCTGGTTGATCATTTACTACTGTATCCCCTGGGTATAATGTAACATAAGTATCAAAGTCATTTGCAGCAGGAACTGCTACACAAGTAACTGTTATATCTACAATTGCTTGTTTAAAAGAGGAACCACCTCCCCCTCCTCCACAAGCTGTAAATACTATTGAAGTTAAAATACTCAAACCTATTAATAATATCTTTCTCATTTTCATATCCTTATTCAATTATAATTTGACCATCAAGTGGAGTTGTTGTTTTAATATATAAAACACCATTTATTTGACTTATCTCAACATCATTACCTGCTGGGTATGGAGTTGCATCACTTGTAGTTTTATCTAGGTTATCTTGTTCCCCTGTTGATAAATCAATTCTAATAAACTTAGTTGTTGTTTCCCCTTGAGGATTTGTAGTTGCAACTGCTTTATATACAAAGCCACCTTGTGTAACTTCAGAAGTTGTTTCCACATTACCACTTTCATCCTCTTTTACATTAGAATTTTCTATATTAGAAGTTGCTTTTGTATTTAATGCTCCATTTGTAACTTGGTGTTCAACGCTACCATCACTATTTAGTTTTAGGCTTACACTACCATTTGTTGTTTCAACATTACCATTATCATCTACACTTGTTGTTGTACCTTTTGCTTTTGTTTGAATTGATGAGTTAACTCCATCTTCACCTTGGTATGTTGTTTGTGTTGTTCCATCTGTATTTAGGTAAACATTTACAACTTTTTGAGTGAATTCAATGATATTATTTATACTATCTTCAGATACTATCTCTTCTACTATATTTAAAATAGTATTAGTAAAACTTGCAGAGGTAGTTGTATCATTACCATTATTTGTTGTTGTTACATCGATTCCATTTGGTGTATTTGTAGCATTTTTAAAAGTTGTGCCATCATCACTTTCTATTTTATTTTGTAGAACTAGTAACATAAACTCTTTTGTAGTGGTTTCCGTTCCATTTGTAATTGTTGCAGTTAGAACTACATGTTTATCAGCATTTTCATCTCTTAAAACATCCCCTGCGTTTGTGATATAGTTCTCATTTGAACTATTCCAAGTGATTGTTGAGCCATTTGAAGCTGTACTTGGCAGTGGTTTTGTAAGGTTATAGATAATATTGTTAGCATCTTTATTCAATCCTAAAATACTATTTATAGTAAGTAGTTGTGCATCTTTTGTAACTTTATCTAAATCGCTAGACTCCTCTTTTAAAACTGTTAGGTTGAAAGTTTTTGTTTGTGCACCTATTGTGGCTGTTAATACTATATTTGTATCAGTTACACCCCTTGTTACATATCCTGAGTATGGAGAGATTACACTCTCATCATCTACACTCCAAGTAACTGTTTTACCTAAGAAGGTATCTAGTAAGTTAAGTTTAGAGATAACTTTATATCTTCCTTCATTTTCATTTTTTATTAATTCAAAGGTTAATTTATCTAAAGCTTGTGTATCTGTAAGTGTATTATTTACAACAGTAAGCAAGAATATCTTCTTAGCTGTAAACTGACCTTTTTCTATTGTTGCAGTAGCTGTTATTGTTTTATCAGTTGCTGCTGGCGTTATTACTCCACTTAGGTTTAATACACTTGTATCTGAAATACTCCAAGCTATATTTGTACTACAAACAGAATCTATACTATTTACTAAATCTAAATCTGAGGTAATAGCATCTTGAGAAACATTAGCTAATTTGATTGTATCAAATACTAAAGCTGTATTTGTATTTTCTACACATAAGGCATCATTAGAAGCTTGGATATTTATTGTAAAGCTCTCTTTATATTCTAAGCCTTGTGTATCTCTTGCTACAACTTCTACAATTGTAGTTCCTGCATTGTTTGCTGAGATTGTATAAGTTAACTCCCCTTTAGTTGAAGATAGTTTATTTACTTGAATATCACTATTAGCTAAAAGGTTTGTATTAGAGCTTGTTGCACTTAAGCTTGTTACATCCACATCATCCCAAATATCAAAGGTGATTGTTTTATTTATTGCACTTGAGCTTTGATCATGTGAGATATCTGCTATATTTGAGATTGTTGGTGCATCATTTACACTAACTAAGGTATAGGTAAATGTTTTTGAACTACTTTTTCCATTAACTGTTGTTGTAACAGTGATTGTTACTGTACCATTTGCATTTGGTTGAGGAACAACTATTAGTTTTCCATTTTGGATATATGCTATTGCTATACTTGTATCAGAAGAGCTTGCTGTATATGTTGCTGGTGTAGTATTTAAGTCATTATCTACATCAGTTGTAGTTAAAGTTATTACTAAACCTTTTCCATCTTCATTTTCTGATTGGTTTGTTAAGTTTGTTGAGATAACAGGAGCATCATCAAATGGTGTTACTGTTACTGATACTGTTTTATCTTCACTTGAACCATTTCCATCACTAAAGGTTACAGTAAAGCTATCACTTCCATTATAATCTGCATTTGGTGTATAGGTTATTTTATTTGTTCCTATAGATATTGAACCATTATTTGGAGAGGTTTTTTCTACAGCTGTTACTGTATCACTATCTTCATCTGTATAGGTAAAAGAGATATCTTTTGCGTTATCTTCTAAGGTTGATAAAGAGTTAGCTATATTTATTATAGGTGCATCATTTACATCATCTACATTAATTGTCAATGTTTGGCTATCACTTAGGTTTCCTCCACCATCATCTATTGCTGTTACAACTACACTATATGTGTTTTTAGTTTCATAATTTGGTGCTGTATCAAATGTTAGAACACCTGTAGAAGAGTTTATATCAAACGAATTTGCATCTGTTCCTGAGATTGAGTAAGTGATTGTTTGTCCCACATCTAAATCAGTTGCTGTCACTGTTGTTACTGCTGTTTGATTTTCATCTACATTTATTGTAGCTGTTGCTGCTGCTCCATTACTTGTGATACTTGGTGCTCTATTATCTGTAGTTGTAAATTTCCACAGGTCTTTTGCATTTACACCAATAAAGAAGTTATCATCTACATCTTTTAGTGCTGTATTTGGAACTATTACATAATATTGTGTATTTAGTCCAAGGTTTACTGAGGTATTAATAGTTACTTGTGTATTTGTCAATCCATTTTCTACACTTGGGTTTTCAACTACAACTTTTAAAGGATCTGTTACAGGTATAGTTTCTATTATATTATCATTACTATACTCTCTTATTAGGATATTTCCTGTTCCAACTGATACCTCTTCACTAAATTTTAGTATTAAAGATGTTGTTGGATCTACACTTGTAGCTGATACACTTGGGGTATATTCTAATACACTTGGCAAGATTGTTATTATTTGTTGAGTTGCTGCTGTATTTGGATTTCCTGTTGCATCTTGGAATTTATCTGCAGCTACATCTATAGTTGCTTGGCTTGTTGTTGTATCATCAATAGTTAATTTTGCAGTATAGAGTTTTGTATTTGTATTATCTTGTGCAAAGTTTGAAATTGCTCCACCTACTACACTTATATCATCACTTGTAAAATCTGTGCTATCTTCACTAAGTGTAAAGCTTAGGTTTAAAACTTCCCCATTTATAGCTGTTGTTTTATTTGAGCTTATTGATATTGTTGGTATTACTGTATCTATTGTTAAGACTTTTTGTGTTGCTTGGCTATTATCATTTCCTATTGCATCTGTAAACTTTGAAGCTGATACATCTATAGTTGCATTTGTTGTTGAGTTTGTTGTTGGAGTAAAGGTTGCAGTATATACTGTACTACTTGTAGTTGCAAAGTTTGTTAACTCACCTCCACTTACAGTTACATCATCACTGGTAAAGTCACTACTTGCTTCACTCAAGGTGAAGGTTATTGTTGCTGTTTCACCTGCTATTAGTGTATCTTTATCGCTTGTGATAACTATTGTTGGAACTGTTCCATCATAAGCTATTGTTTTACTAGCTTGTGTTGCACTATTTCCTGCTATATCACTTACATCTGCTGTTACACTAAGATCTCCTTGGCTTAAAGCTTGTGCTTGTGTTGGAGTTAGAGTAGTACTCCATGCATTTGAGCTTACATTTGTACTTAAAGCTGTTCCTCCAACATCTATACTTACTGTTTGTCCATCCTCTACACCTGTTGTTGTACCGCTGATTGTTATATTTGCATCATCTTCTGTTGCATCTATTTGATCATCACTTGCAATTGTTGAGATACTTATTATTGGTGCTGTGTTATCATACACAATTGTTTTACTAACTTGTGTTGCACTATTTCCTGCTATATCACTTACATCTGCTGTTACACTAATATTTCCTTGAGATAAGGCTTGTGCTTGAGCTGAACTTAAAGTAGTACTCCATGCATTTGAGCTTACACTTGTACTTAAAGCTGTTCCTCCAACATTTATACTTACTGTTTGTCCATCTTCTGCACCTGTTGTTGTCCCTGAGATTGTTATATTTACATCATCTTCTGTTGCATTTATCTTATCATCACTTGCAATTGTTGAGATTGTAATAGTTGGTGATGTTGTATCAAGAGTATAATTTTGGGTTGCTACTGCTCCATCATTTAAAGCTGCATCTGTTACTTTTAACTTAATAGAACTTGTACCACTTAAAGTAACCCCATCCCAACTAACTGAACTACCTGATACTTTTGAAGTTATATCTATCCAGTTACTTCCTCCATCAATCGATCCTTTTAACACTTCACCTACAGCAAGAGTAGTTGAAAGAGTTGCAGTGATTGTTTGTGATGCAGTTTTTGTTAAAAAGTCACTATCACTTGAACCAGTATCTGCACTTATATCGATATTTGATATTGTTGTAGTTGGAGATACGTTATCAACTGTATAAGTTTCACCAGTTGTAAAATGATCAATTCCATCACCACCTATTGGTACACCATTTGAATTTAATACACTATTATCATCTACAAATTTTAGACCAACCGTTCCATTATATGAAGCTAAATCTCCACCAGATACTACAACCTCATAAAAAGTACTTTGTCTTGTAACACTTGTAACTGTGGCTGTTGTTGTTCCAATTACTTCAAAGTCTGCTGTTGTTGCATCAGTTGTTATATTACTATCTACTAGGTTTACTTTGAAGGTTAAAGAATCTGCATTTGTATTTTCTGCACTTGGTGTTCCTCTTACTATACTTGTAATCTCTGGTGCATCTAAAACAGTAAGAGTTAAAGTGTCATCATCACTTGCATTTCCATCACTAGTTTGAACTCTTAAAGTAGCACTTCCTGAATAATTTGCTGTTGGAGTAAAAGTTAAGCTATCAAGTGCTGTATTTATTGCAGTTAATGTTCCACTAAAGCTCATAGTTGCATCATCCGTACCATCACCAGTTGTAAAACTCAATCCTGTGGTAGTTAAGCTTAATGTTCCATTTGTAGCTGTAAGAGTAACTGTTTGATTATCTCCATCACCATCTGCAATTTGTATTGTATCTGCAAAGGCTACGTTTGTTGCATCTTCATGGATTGTTGGTGCAGCTGGTAGTGTTGTTACTGGCACGTTATTTGAAACAGTTGTAAACTTCCAAGTATCTTTTGAACTTATCCCTGCAAATGAGTTTCCATTTGAATCATCAAAGGCTGTTGAAGCTACTTGTATATAATATTGGGTATTTAGATTAAAATCTGTTGAGTGCACTATAGTAACTTGATTATTATTTACTGTAACTGAGCCACTGGTTACATCTATAGTTTGTAGTGTAACATCATCATTATATCTTTTTATAACGATATTCCCTGTCCCTTTTACAACATTTTCGCTAAATGTTAAAACAAGATTACTTGTCACTGCAATATCTGTTGCACTTACTGTTGGTGAGTATGTTGATACTGTTGGGTCTACATCATCTGATACAGTTATTGTAAATGCTTTTTCAAAAGTTGTAGTTGAATCATTTGTTTGAACGCATAGTTTATATGTTCCAGCACTTAAAGAAGAAGAGTTATTTGCTCTTAGAGTATTAGAACTAAGATTAAAGCTTCCATTATCTGCATCACTTCCAACTCCACAAGAACCATTTGCAGAAGTACCATTTGAAACTAAACTATAAGTATGTGTATCTGAAGCATCAACATCGGTGCTACTTAAAGTTCCTACTGTTGCATTTGTTCCTCCACTTTGCCCTACTGTACTACTACTTAATGCAATATTTGTTGGGGCATCATTTGCTTTTGAAACGGAGATATTTGACGTAACGCTAGTACTATTATCAGTTCCATCGTTTATTACAACTGTTACTGTTCTAGCTGTAGTGTCAGGATCTTCAGAAGTGTTATTATAGGTTATTGCTTCTAAGAAAGTTTCTACTTGGGCTAATGTTGCAGTAGCTCCTGTAATAGAAATTGAGTTTTGTAAAGTTACATCAGACTTTCCACTTATTCCAGTTAAAGCATTTTGTGCTGCCGCACTTACATTTAATCCTTCACTTGCTCCATCTTGTGGATTTGTTAAAGTTACAGTAATAGTTGTGATTGTATCAGTCTGCGCATCTGTAACAGATACATCAGTATCTGCTATTGTTACTGCTCCACCATTTTCTGTGAAGGTTCGGATGGCACCTCCTGAGCTGTTTCCTGTACTATCATCTCCATCTAAGTCTACCTCTGGCGCGGTGTTAGCTGGAGCATTAGGATTATTAACAACTATTGAGCTTACTTTTACATAACTAGGTTCTCCTGTACTTCCAGTATTAAATGCAATTCCTGTGGTACTACCTATTTTATCACTTGCTTGAGAAAAATAAGCAGTTGCGGCTACAGGTGTTGCAAAATTTGCGGAATAAAAACTTATTCCATGGTCAGCTCCTATATAATCCCCTAAATAAGATCCATTGATATAAGTACCAGCTGGGGTTGCATATGGCGGATTTCCAGAATATGTCCAAACTCCCACAGAGTTATCAGTATCATGTCCACCATCAGCATCTGCCCACTTAATAGATACTTCTTCTACATAAAAAGCTTCTCCATTAGTGTTTGTTACAAAAAAATAAAGTGCTTGATTAATATCAACTGGATTTTGCATATAAAGATATCCATTTTCAACCTTTGAAGTTGTTGCATTTCCATCATTAACATAAAGGGTATAGTTTCCTACGGTGAACTTATTTGCCAAGCCGTTGACATTACTATGTGACAATCCAGTAAAATCTATAGTAACACTGCCTAAAATAGTAGAGAAAGAAGATAAAATATTATTTTTAAATATAGTACTATCTTTAATAGTACCAACAGCCATTTCAAGCTTCCAATCCCCACCTTTACTTGTATTACCAGTAGGATTCAAAGAGGCAGCAACATCAGCTTGAGTAAAACTTGCAAGTGTCTCGATAAATTCTTTTCCCTTATCCCCTTGGGCTACATTACATCCAAATAGATTGATATCACCATCTTTATCAAGATAAGTTCCTAACTCTTCCCATTTTGCTTTATTTAACTCTAAAGTCTCTTTTGAGATTGTTTTATTAGAAAAATGAAGTTGTCCACTTGAACCATGTGAAATGATATTTAAACTATCTACTGTTTTAAGTTTTTTAAGTTCACTCAGAATAGTATCTAATGCATTATCATCTTTATTTAATAAAACAATTGAACCTTGTGATACTGATTTTGCTAAAGTTTCCCAATCATCAATTGTAGTATCTATTACTGTTAGAGAATTAGTATTTGTATTTGGAGTATATGAAACATCTGAATCATCATCTAATAAAACTGAATCTTCTTCTAATAGTTTATAATCATTAAAAAGCTTTTTATTACTAATAAAGTGTAAAGATGAAGTTTCTATAGAGTTTGAGTGGATATTATCATCTTTTTGTAAAGCCTGTTTTGAACTATCCCCATCTATAGATACACTTAAGAAATTATCTTTCTCTTTTACAATATTAGAAGTAACTATTGTCGCTTCCAAAGGTGGAGCTTGAAATAAAGCTATTGCAGTTGCAAAGGTTAGTGATGCAGCTATTTTTTTAAACCATGAGGCGTTATTAAAAGCTCGTCTTAGTTTCTTAAGTCTTGCCTTATCAAGTTTTTGATTTGATTTAACTTTTTGTTTATCTATTTGTTCAAGAACTGAACCTATTGCTCTTTTCTTAGTTCTTGTATCTAAAAGATTATCATCTACTTTATATTGTTGTAATAAGGTTGAGTAGTAACTCATAGTGTCTTTATGAAGTTTTTTATTCATATATTCTCTCCTTCTTTAGGGATTGTATTTTCATGCTTTTCATCCTTTTTTTTATTTTCTATCCAAGTTTCAATTTGTGAAGTTATTATTGCTGGGTTTGTATTTATCATATGATGATTTAGGATATTTACCCTTTTTGCATTTGGTATAAAATGTACATCATAAATCTCTTCTAAAGCTTCATCATAAAATACTTCTGCAACTTTTTCTTTAGTATTTAAATCAACTATTACACATCCTGCGTATAATCTCTTTTTTGCTATTGGCAAATCTCCAAATGTATGAGATTTTCTTAGTTTACTAACACCTACAAAGGCATAGTTTTCATAAAAGCTAAGACCTCTTATAAAGCCATCTATTTTTACTATTGTTTCTTTTTCTCCTGTTGTTCTATCTACTTTTGCTAACTCTTCACTAGCAGATAATAATACATACAATTCATTTTTATATATTCTTGGAGAGTGTGGCATAGAAAGGTTTTCACAAAGGTATCTTTCCTCTTTTATATCATAAAGGATTCCAGAAGTTAGTTTATTTAATCTCCATCCTCCTGGCTTTGTTGTTTTAGCAAAGGCTGTAACATATCTAATATTGTTATCTTCATCAGTACATACACCATTTAAGTGACAGCTATCTCCACTTGCAAACTCTTTTATAAAAGGTGGAAACCAGATTGGTTCAAATGAGCTTTTCCCATCTACTCTTACTAAACAACTATAAGCTGTATTTACTGCTATTAATCCTTGGTTTGAAAAGGTAATATCATGGGTATCTATATAGCTTGTGATATTTGTAGCTGTCGGATAATACAAATTATCATAGATATTTTCTTTTTTAGGGTAAGTTTTTGCTAGGGTTTTTGAATTTTTAAATATAGTGATATTTGTACTTAAGGCCATTGCCATATAATCATCTTGAAAGCTAACTCCCATTGGTCGGCTAAAGTCTCTTACTAATTGGGTTACATTCCCCTCTTTTTGACTTAATAATATCACTTTACCTGTTTGGTAGGTTGTTAACATTATGGTTCCACCCAATGCTTCTAAAACTATTGGAAATTCTGGGTTATATCTTGCGCTATATGGGTTCAAAGTTTATCTTCTCTTTTCATAATTAATCATCTGATTTAGTATAATAAAAAGAGTTCACTATAATCTCACGATATAAATTAATAACTATTTTATAGATTAATTTTTATTGTAGTTTTTAATCCTTTTTCATAATTTATTGAAGAGATTTCACCATTTAATCTATCGGTTACAATATATTTAACCATAAATAAACCAATCCCTTTATTACTTTTACTTGAATAAAAAGGTTCAAATATTATCTCTGGATTGTTTGTTCCCCCACAATTGTCTAAATAAACAAATTCAATATAATTGTTATATTTAAAAACTTCTATAAATAGCTCCATTTGCTTATCTGAGTTATTATGGTCAATACTATTTTGTAATAGATTTAAAACTATATGTTTCCAATCTCCTTCATAAGAGTCTAACTCTATATCTTCTATATTTGTATTTATAATAAAATTTGCAGAGATATTAAGCTTTTTAAAATACTCTACAGTATCTATAACTACACTATTTAAATTGATATTTTTTTTGATCTTGTCTGGGGTATAAAACTTTTTAAACTCATCCATTGTTGTATGAATATTTTTAACAGCATCATCTATTTGAATTAATTTATTAGTTAATTCGGTGTTATCAATCTTTTGATTTGTAAATAGTTTTGATTGAAGTGTAGAAGTGATTGCTGGGATATAAGAAAGGGGTCTTCTCCATTCATGCTCTATTTGAAATAGAACTTGCCCTGCTAAGGCAAATTTTGATTGGGCATGAAAGAAGTTCTCCTTTTGATGTTTCTCTTCTAGAAGTTTTACTCTTTCATCATTCATCATTTTTAGTTGCAAACCTAGAACATAAGCAAAAGTCATGTTTTCAAAAACAGTACCAAACTCAAAGGCATTTGTTGTAAAAAAGTTATAAGGAAGTAGTCCAAAGTGAAGAAGATTATTTATAATCACTGCAAATGTATATCCACTCCACCCAATAAGTAGATGTTTTGCAAATTTTACTTTTTTTATTGATATTAGAAGTATTAATAAAATACTTAATACATTTAACATCATATTAAATCTCATAAAACCACTAATTATATCTCTATCAATATCAAAAATAATCAATAATCCATAAACACCATATGAAGTAAACAATAGATAAATCAAGCTTTTATATTTTGGAAAATTTGTTGTAAATTTTAAAAAATCAATAATGAATAATAAAGAGAAGCAATAATATAAAACAGTACAAAAACTATAAAAAGAAAAAGATGGATTAAAGGAGATAAAAATAGGCCAAACAACAGTATAAGTACTAAAAGCGATAATCAATGATAATAAATAGCTTGCATAATATATAAAGTAGATTTTTCTAATATGGAAATAAAGTACAAGTGAATATAAAACAATGATAAATAATATAGTTAAAAATATAAGGTTTTCAACTAGTTTAGACTCATATTTATATATAAACTCCATTGGTGATTCAAAAACTTGAAATATTATTAAAGAATCACTATGATAAAAACTTGCATAGATTTTAACTTCACTCTTTTTTGGTACTTCAATTGTTAGAAACTGTCTATTTAAATTTTTATAAGTTTTTATTTGATCATTATATACTCTATAAAAAACTATATTTTGGATTATAGTTGGTCTTAGGTTTATTATATAACTTTTACCTGTATCTGTATTGTTTATTAATGTTTTTTTAATCCAAATAGGTTTATTTGTATGTTCTATATTATAGCTAACCCCTTTAGAGTTTGAAAAAGTGCTATCTTTTTTAATAATATCTTTTATATCTAAGCTTTCTGATTCATCAACAAATATTTGAAAACTGTAAAGATTAGAGATAAATAGGAGTATTAAAAAGAAAATTCTAATCATAATTCTAATTTATAACCTTGATCTACATTGACTACTATTGAATCTTTTCCTAGAATTGCTCTTAACATACTAATATGATTTCTAACAGTAGTTATATAAAAATCTTTTTGGAAATATATCTCATTTTCTATCATCTCATAGGAAATAAAATTATCTTTTGATTCAATTAATAAAGCTAATAGCTTACGAGCATTTATTGGGAGTTTTTGAGTTTGTTCACCTTTTTTAAGTTCATAAGTTAGAAAATTAAAAGTAATCTCTCTTTTTGTGTCTAATATATAGATATTATTTGATTTTGTATTTTCTATATATTTTAATAATGTAGTAATAATATCATTATAACTTATTGGCTTTACACAGTAATCTAATAGATTTAAAGGTATTGCTTTTAAGAAAATATCTGTATCTGTCATAGCAGAAAAGACTATTATAGGTATGTTTTCATCTTCATCTCTTAAGGTTTGGACAAAATCTAAACCATCTTTTTTTTCATTTTTCAAATGAACATCAACAACAATAATATCAGGTTTATGCTCTTTGTATTCAATATATGCATCGTGATAGTTATTTGCAAAAAACACTTCTGCAAAAAATGATTTAAAAGTATTGGCATAGTTCTCTAACAAAACGGCATCATCTTCTAAAAGCATAATTTTTTTATCTTTTAGATATTTTAATTTTTCCATAAAAATCCAAGTAAATTATATATAATGATTTTATCTATTTATTCTGATTATTAGATAATAATATAAGATTTTACTAGTTTTACCTCACGATAATCTCACGATTTTATTTTTGATATTATTTTGAAGTATAGTCTGAGGATTTAAAATCAGGGTTTTTAAGAAAATATTTTTTTGTCATACAGACATTAAAACCAAATAAAAAAATCAATTCTTTAATATATAAGTATTTTTAAAAGATAGGCACTACTATAAGCCGAGTTTTGTATTTGACAATAATTTATCTAGTTGTTAAATTACTTTAACAATCGTGCGAAGGGCATCATTGTGAAGTTTTTACCACCCCTTCTTACTGCGAGTTGGGTTTACATAGCTGTTAAGATTACTCAAAACACTGGTAGGCTCTTACCCTACCCTTTCACCCTTACCATAAATGGCGGTTTACTTTCTGTTGCACTGTCCCTTAGGTTTCCCTAGCCATTCGTTAAATGGAACTCTACTTCACAGCAGCTCGGACTTTCCTCTTGCATTGCAAGCTATTGTCTGTAGTACCTAAAGTGGAATATTATCCAAGTTTAGTTTATTGTTTTATAATATCATAATACTCAGGGGGAAGAAAAGTGAAAATTTCATTTTCAAGTGGAATATTTTTTTCACTATTGTTTAGTTTTATTATTACACTATTTCCTAGTTGATCTTTGTATGTAACTAGATCTATTTTTCCATTTTTTAAACTAATATCATAATCAATATCTTTAACTTTTGCTCTAAAATGATTATTATCAATTTTTTGAGCTTTTTTTAATAAGTTTATAAAATCTATTCCATTTTCAAGTTTTGTATAGATTGCTTGTTCTAATTCTGGTTCATCAATTATTACACTGTTTTTTAGTAAATATACATTTTTTATGATTGGTGTTTTGTATTGCCACAGCACTTTTCCAACACTATCTATAAAAAGGGTTCCTTCATATTTTAGCTCTTTATTTGATTCGTTTATTACTGTTTGTTTAAAATCCGCTTTATAGGTTTTTATATCTTGTAAATCTGTTTGAGCATAGATGTTAATTACAAATAGTAATCCAATAACAATTTTATAAACCATTCTTTAACCTTCTTTTTTATATAATCTTGCGATTATAACTAATACCAAATTAAAGTAAATTGTATCTTTTTTATTGGTAAAAAGGAAATTGTTTTATGGTTAATATTTTTTCAAAAATATTTGGAACTTCAAACGACAGAGAAGTAAAAAGATATCAAAAGAAAGCTCAAACTATCAACTCACTTGAGTCAAAATACCAAGAGATGAGTGATGAAGAATTACAAAATGTATTTAATGGATTAAAAGAACAAGTAGAAAACGAAGAAAAAACTCTAAATGATGTTTTATTAGATTCTTTTGCAATCACAAGAGAGGCTAGTAAAAGAGTTTTAAAAATGAGACACCATGATGTACAACTTATTGGTGGTATGGTACTAAACGATGGTAGAATAGCAGAGATGAAGACAGGTGAAGGTAAAACTTTAGTTGCAACATTACCTGTAGTTTTAAATGCTATGACAGGAAAAGGTGTTCATGTTGTTACAGTAAATGATTACTTAGCAACTAGAGATGCTTTAGAGTTACAACCACTTTATAATTTTTTAGGGCTTAGTGTTGGTATTATTACAGCTGCTATTGGTGATGAGGATAGAAAAGAACAATACAATGCTGACATCACCTATGGTACAAACAATGAGTTTGGTTTTGATTACTTAAGAGACAATATGAAGTATGACCTTGAAGAGAAAGTTCAAAGGGAACACAACTTTGTTATTGTTGATGAAGTTGACTCTATTTTAATTGACGAAGCAAGAACTCCACTTATTATCTCTGGTCCAACTAACCATAAAAGTACAGATTATGTAAGATCAAATCAAATAGCACTTAAACTTGAAAAAGGTGAAATAATAGAGCCTAAGTCTCCAGATGAAAAACCTTATTCTACTGGTGACTTTACAGTTGATGAAAAAAGTAAATCGGTACTTCTTACAGAAAAAGGTATAGAAAAAGCTGAGCAATACTATGAAGTGGACAATTTATATTCACTAGAAAATGCAATGTTATCTCACCACTTAGACCAAGCATTAAAAGCAAATTATGTATTTGAAAAAGATGTTGATTATGTTGTAAAAGACAATGAGGTTATCATTGTTGATGAGTTTACAGGAAGACTTAGTGAAGGTAGAAGATTTAGTGAAGGTTTACACCAAGCTTTAGAAGCTAAGGAGGGTGTAACTATTCAAGATGAGTCTCAAACTTTAGCAGATATCACTTATCAAAACTATTTTAGAATGTATGATAAGATTGCAGGTATGACAGGTACAGCGCAAACAGAAGCAACAGAGTTTGCAGAGATTTATAATCTTGATGTTGTATCTATCCCTACAAATTTACCAATTCAAAGAATAGATAGAAGTGATTTAATTTATAAAACAGAAAGAGAAAAGTTTGAAGCTGTTTGTAAAAAAATCAAAGAGTACAATGAAAAAGGTCAACCTGTACTTGTTGGTACTGCTTCAATTGAAAAATCAGAACACCTACATAAACTATTAGTTAAAGAAAAAATCCCTCATACAGTTTTAAATGCAAAACAACATGAAAAAGAGGGGAAAATTATTGAGGATGCTGGACAAAAAGGTGCAGTAACTATTGCTACAAATATGGCAGGTCGTGGGGTTGATATTAAACTTACAAAAGAGACTCTTGAGCTTGGTGGTTTAGCTATTATTGGTACAGAAAGACACGAAAGTAGAAGAATTGACAACCAATTAAGAGGTAGATCAGGAAGACAAGGGGATGTGGGTGAATCACAATTTTACCTATCTTTAGAGGATAATCTTCTAAGAATCTTTGGAAGTGATAAAATCAAAGGTATCATGGATAGAATTGGTATCGAAGAGGGAGAATTTATCGAGTCTAAGATGGTTACAAGGGCTGTTGAAAATGCACAGAAAAAAGTTGAAACTATGCACTTTGAAAGCAGAAAATATATCTTAGAGTATGATGATGTTGCAAATAAACAAAGAAAAGTTATCTTTGCTTTTAGAAATGACCTTTTAAATCCTGAGTATGATATAGGCTCTAAATTAGATGAAAATAGACTTGAATATATTCAAAATCTATTGGCAAATGGTGAGATTATTAATGGTATGCCATCTGAAGATTTTGATTATGACTATATTGTTACTAAGTTCAAAGAGGAGCTTAACCTTATAGTTACTAAAGAAGATATCCAAGCTGATAGTTACGATGAACTTGAGGAAAAACTTGTAGAGATTATCAAAGAGGTTTATGAAAACAAAATGAGTATTGCTGCTCCTGAACAAAAAAGTGAAATTGAAAGAATTTTATACTTACAAATACTTGATAAAGCATGGAGAGAACACTTATACTCAATGGATACTCTAAAAACTGGTATTGGGCTTAGAGGTTATAATCAAAAAGATCCTTTAGTTGAATATAAAAAAGAGTCTTACAATATGTTTGTAGAGCTTATTCAAGGTATTAAAAGTGAGATTATAAAAGTATTATTTACTATTCAATTACAAAGTCAAGAGGATGCTCAAAAAGAGCAAGAAGCTATTGATAAAATGAAAGAAAAGATGGAAGAAGCTACTGAAAACCTTGTTACAAATCTAGAGCAAGAAAAAATTGCAGATAGTGAAAAAAAGATAGCTAGAAATGAACCTTGCCCTTGTGGAAGTGGTAAAAAATATAAACAATGTTGTGGAAAAAGTGGACCTAAAAGAGGTTTGATAGCAGGAAGCTAATTTGAATAAAGAATTAGTAAACTTCATTGTCAAAAAATATTTAAAGTTTGACAAAAAAAATCCATTTATCTCAATAAGTGCTATTTTAGCATTTATTGGGGTTGCTATTGGGGTAATGGTTTTGATTATTACAATGGCAATTATGAATGGAACTGCAAAAGAGTTTGAGAATAAACTTTTCACTATGAACTACCCAATTTCCATATACCCTAAATATAGAGATACTATAGATAAACAACTACTTGAAGATCTTGAAAAAGAGTTTCCCAAATTAAAGTTTTCTCCATACTTATCTACACAAGTGATTTTACAAAGTGATCAAGAGATGAATGGTGGAGTTATATTTGGTGTGGATATGGAAAAAGAGGCAGAAATTAACTCTATATATAAAAAAGCAGTAGAGAATTTAACCTTATCAAAATATGATATTATTGTTGGGGATGGAATTAGGGAAGCTTTATATTTAGAAAACTCACAAAAACTTACTTTGTATTTTACAAGTTTAAACCCCGCAGGCTTTTCAATGATGCCAAAAATGAAAAGGTTTACCTATAAAGGCTCATTTAAATCAGGTCTTCATGCTTATGATAAAGCTTATGTTTATACCTCAATTGAAGCCTTACAAACAATACTTAGAAAAGACTCTGCAAGTTATGATGGTATACATGTTTACTCAGAAAATGCTATGAAAGATATAAAATTTTTAGAAGGATTTTTAGCTAAGAAAGGTGTCGGAGTTATTGGTTGGTGGCAACAAAATGGAAACTTCTTTGCAGCAATGCAAATGGAGAAAAAAGCTTTATTTATTGTCCTAATGTTAATTATCCTTGTTGCATCTTTAAATATAATCTCATCACTACTTATGACTGTTATGAGTAGAAGAAAAGAGATTGCCCTACTTTTATCGATGGGAGCATCTTTTAAAGAGATAAAGCAGATATTTTTAAAACTAGGTACTATTATTGGATTTTCAGGTATTTTTGTTGGTACAATACTTGGATTTTTTGGTTTATGGTTACTTGATACTTTTGAAATCATCTCTTTGCCAGCAGATGTTTATGGTACAAGTAAACTTCCATTAGATTTAGCAACAATTGATTTAGTCTCTATTATTGTTGGAGCAACAATTATTGTATTTTTATCATCATATTATCCATCTAAAAAAGCTACAAAAATTGATGTAATTGATGTATTAAGAAATGAGTAGTTTCTCTACTCTTTCTTTTCCTCTTTAGAATCTGACTCAAAAAGTTTTAGTGGTGAAGTAATTATTCTTTTTAGTAGGTTTACAGGAGCTTTTATCCCCTCTTCTACAAATACAGTTTTATATTTTGGCTCATCTAATGTTCCATATATCTCAACTTGCGTAGAAACCCTATTCTCATCCCCTAAAAGTATATAGTTAACTACAGGGATTGCTCCTACTATTTTAGAGTAGTTTTTGAAAAACAGTAGTTTTAGTTTAGAATCAATCTCACTTGTATTAAAATCAATTGTCATAAAACCATCAAAATCAATACCATTACCTTTAGTAAATATTTTTGGCATATTTAGATATTTTGTATTTGTATTATAGATAAACTCTATCTTACCCTCTACAATTCTATATCCATTTAAATTAAACCCTCCATTTGAAACCATTCCCACAACTGATGGTACTGCCAATAGTGGATTTATTAACCCAGGTGAAGTGTTGATTAGGATTAATAGATTGTTTAATATTGCCAAATCAACAACTTTACTATTATCTATTTCAGTAACACCTTGAATAACACCATTTTTACCTTTTGAAATAATATTAACACTACCACCTTGAATCAAGTTTTTCCCAAATAAACTATTTAAAAACTCATCATTCATATTTTGAGCTTCAAATATTATGTTTTCAAGTGAATCTTTATGGTATTTAAATTTTGTATTATCGTGAGAGAGTCTAATATCAACAAAATCTTTTTCAAATACAAAATTATATTCATTTGCAATAGCAACATGTTTTTCATTTATAATAATATTTGAGTTTTTCCCTTCAATATAATATATAGTTTTATTCTTTTCGTCAGTTTCTTTATTGGTATTGTATAAAACATCATAATTATCTAGCCACATAGATATTTTATCTTTTGATATATCATAATCCAACTCAAGGGTATTGTCAGTTGTTTTTAGCTTTATAAGATTATCTTTATAGCTTCCTTTTAAAGTTAATGTTGAAACTTGTCTATTATCTTTTGCAATAGGTAGATCTAAATTTGTTGCTTGTGCATCAAATTTAATATTGTTCTTATTAATATTTATATTTGCCCAATTAACTTTATACTTGTGTTTCTTATCCAATCTTATACTACTGTTTTTCAACTCCAGATTTATCTGGGGAAGAGTATTATTTGCTAAACTTGATTCATTATTATTTGAAAGGTCTATATCATAACCATCAAGTTTTAAAGTTACAGGCTTTTTATTATCTAAATCTATTTGAATGGTTTGTTCAAGATTAAATAGTTGTGTTTTTTCTTTTGTCACTATACCATTAAAGGCCATTTTATCAACTTCTTGACCATCTTTTCTAATAGGATAATTTAGATTATTTACATCTAAATAAAACTTAATATCATCAACATCATATAGTTTAATCTCAAGCTTTCCTGAGTTTATATTTGTACTTTTTAAAACTTCCGAATAGTTATTTAATATTGATAAGTCATCTATTTTTATATAGATTTTCTCCTTATCAACCTCTAATAAGGTTTTTAAATCTTTTAAATCAATTATTGTATTTGCATTAAAATCAATATCTAAAGAGGTATCATAATCTTTTAATGAAACAAGGTTTGTAGTCTGAGAATCTATTTGAAACTTTCTAATCTTTGCATCCCCAGTTGCCTTATGGGTTTTAGTATCTATTTTAAGTTTTAAAGAGGCATCAAGTATCTCTTGGTAACTAAGCTCAGAACTAACTATATCAACTATATTATCTTTTAATACAACCTTAGCTTTATGTGCAAAAAACTCAAAACTATTTAGTTTCATCTTTGCATTTTCTATTTCAAAAACCCCATCAACTTCCATTTTATTTTTTATTGAATATGGTATTTTAAGAACCAATGAAGAATCACTTTTACCATCTAGTTGTCTTATGGGAAGGTTTATTTTATACGATTTTAAAATCTCTAAAATATCATCACTAAGGTTCGCATCTGTTTTTAAATCAACTACTACCACACCCTTTTTTAAGCTAGTTAAATGGTTTATATAAACTTTACTACCTTCTAAACTACTATTATTATATGTTGGCTTTTCTAAGTCAAAATATAGATTGTCACCCTTATAATCAATTGTAAGTTTAGGGGTTTTCACAGGTTTTGCATTTTTATTAAATTGAATTTTTGCATTATCAATTGTAACATTACCTTTCATATCATCTTCAAAAAGCTTAAGGTTTTCAATATCAAACTTTCCATATAGATAATTAAGGTTTATATCCCCTGTTACATTATCATACATCCAAGCTTCTGCAACCTTATCAAGCCTAAAGAACTCTTTTAAAAAAGATATAGATTTAATACTGTGTGTTGTGTTTACAAAGAAATCCAAGATATTTTCTTGAAACTGTAAGTTTAATTCTCCATCTAAATCTTGATACTTATATGTTCCAAAATAGTTCATAATCTCTTTTCTTGTATCTACCTTTGCATCGCCAAAAAAGGCTAATCCAATCTGTTTAAAATATAAAGAGTTGATTATCATCCGTATTTGAGAACCTGCAAACTCAAGTGAGGCTGAAAGGTTTACATCATTGTTATCTAGATAAAGATAGTTTTCATCTAAAGTGATAGTAAAGGCACTTTTTCCAATACTTAACCTTTCTATATCAATTTTCTCAAAAACATCTAAAAGTTTTGGAATTTTTGATATTGAATTATAGATCGATTTTGTATCTAATTTTTCCGTTGATTCTTCATTTGAAGTTAAAAATTTAAAACTTTCAATCTCTAAAATAAGTTTTTTATCATATTTTAAATACAATTTCGAAACCGAAAAATTACCAAAAGAGAATGAATCAACCTTTATGCCTAAAAATAAGAAGACACCTAAAACCGAAAATAAGACTAAAATAAAAACACTAAAATATTTAATACTCTTTAACACTATTGAATTATTCCTTATTGCTACCATATGTGTACTTTTTTATTTAAATATACCATTAAGTTCTACTAAAGTACTGTTTATTCCAAAAGGTAGTACATCATATATTATAACATATTTAAACAAAACAGGTTATGAGGTTAATAGTTTAGATAAGTTTATAGTACATAGGTTTGGTTATCCACAAAGTGGTTGGATAGATTTAAAAACCCAATATATGACAAAAGGTGATTTCTTATATAAACTTACAAAATCAAAAGCAGCTTTAAAAGAGGTAACATTAATACCAGGTGAAACATATTATATATTTTTAGAAGAGATTGCTAAAAGATTTAATCTCTCTTTTGAAAAACTTTTAAAAGTTTATAAAGAGCATGCATATAAAAATGATGGAAATATCTTGGCAGAAACATACTCTTTACCATATGGGATGAAAGAGGATCATTTGATATATTATCTATTTTCATATACAAATAGTAGATATGAAGAGTTTTCTAAAAAGATATTTGGATATTACGACAAAAAAAATTGGTACTACTATATAGTTATAGCTTCAATTATTCAAAAAGAAGCAGCAACTATAGATGAGATGCCTTTGGTTTCAAGTGTTATTTATAACAGATTAAAAAAAGGTATGGCTTTACAAATGGATGGTACTTTAAATTATGGGAAATATTCCCATGTAAAAATCACTTCATCTAGAATTAAAGAGGATACAAGCTCATATAATACATATAAAAATAAAGGTTTACCAAAACACCCAATTTGTGCAGTTAGTTTAAACGCTATAAAAGCAGCTATATTCCCAGTAAAAAGTGATTACTTATATTTTGTAAAAGATAATAAAACAGGACTTCATAAGTTTACATCTTCTTATAAAACTCATGTCAATAACATCAAAGCAAATAGAGGTGTTAAAAAAAGTTACACAAAAGTTAAAGAGGAACAAAGTGTTTTTGATAAACAAGCAAAAAAGATCATGGATACCGATGTATCGAAACAGAAGCCTACTTCAATAAAAGATTTATGGAAAGGTGTAAATTAGTATTTGTGAAAAATTGAAACAAAGAAAATATACATCCTGCAATTAATAAGTTTTTCATAAATAACAAATTTAAATACTGCTATGATACTTCTACTTTAAAATCAAAACTTAGGATGAGACATGTCACAAATCATTTATACAAAAGTTGATGAAGCTCCTGCTTTAGCTACTTATTCGTTTTTACCAATTATCAAAGCTTTTACAAAAAGTTCTGGTATAGAAATGGTATCAAAAGATATCTCACTTGCAGGGAGAATCTTAGCGAACTTTCCAGAGAACTTAACTGATGAGCAAAAGATCACAGATGCGCTAGCTGAACTTGGAGAGATGACTCAAGATCCAGCTTGTAACATTGTTAAGTTACCAAATATTTCTGCTTCAATTCCGCAATTAAAAGCTGCAATTGCAGAGTTACAATCAAAAGGTTTCAAGGTACCAAACTATGATGAATCAGAAGAGATTACAGCAAGATATGCAAAAATCTTAGGATCTGCTGTTAACCCAGTATTAAGAGAAGGGAACTCAGATAGAAGAGCTCCAGGTGCAGTTAAAAACTATGCTAAGAAAAACCCACATAGAATGGGTGCTTGGGCAAAAGATTCTAAAACTGATGTTGCACATATGGATGCGGATGACTTTTATGGTTCAGAGGTTTCTACTACTTTAGATAGTGAAGATAACTTCCAAATCAAATTTGTATCTGCAAATGGTGAAGAGAAAGTTTTAAAAGCATCTTTACCTTTAGAAGCTGGTGAAGTTGTAGATGCTACTAAAATGTCTGCAAAAGCATTACAAGATTTTTATGCAAAATCTATTGAAGAAGCTAAAAAAAGAGATGTATTATTATCATTACACCTTAAAGCAACAATGATGAAAGTATCAGATCCAATTATGTTTGGATTTGCAGTAAAAGTGTTTTTCAAAGATTTAATTGAGAAACATGGTTCATTATTTGATGAATTAGGTGTTAACTTCAACAATGGTTTAGGTGATTTATACTCTAAATTAGATTCTGTTGATGCTGCAAAAAAAGCTGAGATTGAAGCTGATATTGCTGCTATATATGAAAAACAACCAAGACTTGCAATGGTTAACTCTGCTAAAGGTATTACAAACTTACATGTACCATCAGATGTTATTATCGATGCTTCTATGCCAGCTATGATTAAAGGTGGTGGTAAAATGTGGAATGCTGATGATAAAGAAGAGGATACATTAGCAATGATTCCAGATAGATGTTATGCTACATCTTACCAAGCTGTAATTGAAGATTGTAAAGAAAATGGTGCATTAGATCCAACAACTATGGGTACAGTTCCAAATGTTGGATTAATGGCTAAAAAAGCAGAAGAGTATGGTTCACATGATAAAACTTTCCAAGCTGAAACAGATGGTAAATTTGTTATTACAAATAAAGCTGGTGAGACTGTATTTACTCTAGAAGCTGATGAAGGTGATATTTTCAGAATGTGCCAAGCAAAAGATGCTCCAATTAAAGATTGGGTTAAACTTGCAGTAACAAGAGCAAGACTTTCTGATACTCCAGCAATTTTCTGGCTAGATGAAAATAGAGCTCACGATGCTGAGTTAATCAAAAAAGTTAACACATACTTAAAAGACCATGATACTACTGGTTTAGATATCTCTATTATGTCTCCATTAGATGCAACTAAAAAATCTTTAGAGAGAATGAGAAAAGGTTTAGATACTATCTCTGTAACAGGTAATGTTTTAAGAGATTATAATACAGACCTTTTCCCAATCTTAGAGCTTGGAACATCTGCAAAAATGCTTTCAATCGTTCCATTAATGAAAGGTGGAGGATTATTTGAAACTGGTGCTGGTGGATCTGCTCCTAAACACGTACAACAATTTGTTGAAGAATCTTACCTAAGATGGGATTCATTAGGTGAATTTATGGCATTAGCCGCTTCATTTGAGCACTTAGCAAATACACAAAATAATGCTAAAGCACAAGTTTTAGCTACAACTTTAGATAAAGCAACTGGAACATTTTTAGAAAATGATAAATCTCCAGCTAGAAAACTTGGTTCAATTGATAATAGAGGTTCACACTTCTACTTAGCAATGTATTGGGCTCAAGAATTAGCAGCACAAAATGATGATGCAGATTTAAAAGCTGAATTTGAACCAATTGCAAAAGCAATGGCTGAAAATGAAGAAAAAATTGTTTCTGAACTTGTAGCAGGTCATGGTAATCCTTCAGATATTGGTGGATACTATTTACCAGATGATGCGAAAGCAACTGCAGCTATGAGACCATCTGCAACACTTAATTCTATTATTGGATAAAACAAACATCCATTAAAATCTTAAAGGTAGAGTAATTTACTCTACCTTTTTTTATATATAGTCTAAAAAATATCCCCTATTCTACTTCAATGCTAAGAGCTAACTTGTTATAATTTGAAAAAATATAAAAGGTTTATTGTGGACAATAAAAAAGTTGGAATAATTGGTGTTGGAAATGTTGGTTCTACCTTAGCATATACCTTAGCCTCAAAAGCTATTTGTTCATATATTGTTTTAAAAGATATTAGAGAAAATATAGTTCAAGCTATGGCTTTAGATATCTCCCAAGCTTCAAATGCTGTAAAATCTCATACAATTGTAAAAGCAGCAACAAGTGGTGAAGATTTTAAAGGGTGTGATTTAATAGTTATAACTGCTGGTCTTCCAAGAACTCCTGGGATGTCAAGGGATGACTTACTTCTTACAAATGCAAAGATTATGCAATCAGTTTTAGAAGATATAAAAACAAATGCTCCTGACGCAATACTTATTGTTGTATCAAACCCTTTGGATGCTATGGTTTATAGTGCTTTAAAGATATCAGGTTTCCCAAGAGAAAAGGTGATAGGTATGGCTGGTATTTTAGATAGTGCTAGAATGAGTCACTTTATTTTAGAAAAGCTAGGTTATGGTGCAGGACAAATAGAATCTTCTGTTATGGGTGGACATGGGGATGATATGGTTCCTTTACCAAACTACTCAACTGTTGCAGGTGTTCCATTAAATGAACTATTGTCAAAAGAAGATATTGAAGAGATAGTTACAAAAACTAAAAATGGTGGAGCACAAATCGTAAAATACCTTGAAACAGGATCTGCATATTATGCACCTGCACATGCTACTACACTAATGGTTGAAGCAATACTTCATAATAAAAAGAAAATCTACCCTTGTGCAGTTATGTTAAAAGGTGAATATGGGTATGAAAATGTAGTTGGAGGAGTTCCTGTTATGCTTGGTAGTAATGGTATTGAAAAAATCATAGAGCTTAAGCTAGATACTCACCAAAAAGAGCTTTTTGAAAACTCAATCAAATCAGTTAGTGGTTTAATCCAAACATTAGATAATAAATTTTTTAATAAATAAAAAGGACAATAGATGAAAAAGACTCTAGAGGTTTTAAATGTAAAGTGTGGTGGTTGTGCAAATACCTTAGTAAACTCTTTAAAAGAGGAGTATGGAGAGGTAGAGGTTAACTTAGATGTAATGCCAAGACAAATAACACTTGAAATTGAAGATTCAAAATTAGAACAATTAAAAACTAAACTAAGAGGTTTAGGATATCCACTAAGTAGTGATGAACTAAGTGGAATTGAAAAAGCTACTACAACAGCAAAAAGTTTTGTATCTTGTGCAGTTGGTAAGTTTAACGTTGCAACTTCAAAATAGTTAAAATTTATAAAGGAACTATTATGAGTATTTATAAACATGGTCTTACAGTTGGTATTCAAAGAATAAACGGGAAGTTTTATTTAACGATGAAAGCTATTGGTACTTTAACCCATGAAGATTATGAAAAAATCACTCCTATGTTAGAATCAGCAATACAAGGTGTAAGTGACCCAAAAATTTATGCAATTATAGATTGTACAGAGTTAGAAGGTTGGGAGCTTCAAGCTGCTTGGGATGATTTTAAATTAGGACTAAAACATGGTAGTGAGTTTATAAAAATAGCTATTTTTGGAGCAAAGGACTGGATAAAAGTTGGTTCTAAAGTTGCATCATGGTTTATTCATGGTGAAATCAAAAACTTTGATAGTGAAAATGAAGCTTTTGATTGGATAAAAAAATAAAAAGAGGGATAAACCCCTCTTTTATTTAGCTAAGTTTTCTGCTACGAAATCCCAATTAACAATATTCCAAAAATTTTCTAAATATTTAGGTCTTGCATTTCTAGTATCAATATAGTATGCATGTTCCCAAACATCACATGTTAATAAAGGTGTTAGCCCTTCAGTGATAGGTGTTGCAGCATTTGAAGTTGCCACAATTGATAATCTTCCAGTAATATCTTTAACAAGCCAAGCCCATCCTGAACCAAAATGATTAATTGCAGTAGTTGCAAACTCCTCTTTAAACTTCTCAACTGAACCAAAAGCTTCAGTTAATGCTTTTTCAACATCTTCACCAATTACAGAACCACCAGGTGTTAACCCTTTCCAAAAGAAATCATGGTTAAATACTTGTGCAGAGTTGTTAAAAACTCCACCCTCTGATTGTTTAATAATATCTTCTAATGATAGGTTTTCAAATTTTGTACCTTCAATTAGACCATTTAATTTTGTAACATATGTTTGGTGATGTTTCCCGTAATGATACTCTAAAGTTTCTTTCGACATATAAGGTTCTAAACTATCAAGTTCGTAAGGTAATTTCATTAATTCGTGTGTCATATTAAATCTCCTTTTATAAATTATTCAAAGCATTTAAACTATTCCATAGATTAGTTTAAATGAGAATAACAGTTATTCACTAGTTTTAATTTTAAGATACTTTCTATTATTACTTCAATTTTTCAATTAAAGGTTTCAATACTTGTATCTTCTCCTCTTTACTCATTGTACCATCCATTGCACCTTGACTTACAATACCTTCATAGATCTCTGTAACAAAACCTTGCTTTGTTAACAAATAAGCATAAAATTTTGTTTTTGAATTATCTGTAAGATTTAATGCTTTTACCATATCTCCTGTTGAGTCATAAATCATAGGAGCATTAGAATCTTTATTTAATTCTTCAAGCTTTGAAGGGATGAATAGTTTCTTTACAAACCACGGTGCACTTGAGATATTAGCAACAATAACAAACTCTTTATCGATTTTAAATAGTTTAGGAATATCTTTAACTACTGCTAAAGAGTCATGATTCCCAACCACAATAAGAGTATCTTTATCTGTTCTAAATAGAGTTTTTCTTGATACAGTTTCATCTTTACCAACTAATTCATAAGTTTCAGGTAAAGTATCAAGTTTAATCAAGTTAACAACATTATCGTTTGCAACAATCTGCTTTGGCTTTTCAGCTGTAAAAAATACAAGCAATCCGAATGCCAACAGCCCTAGAAATACCACTTTTAGTAGATTTACCATTTTGTAAACTCCTTGTTTTATAGTATAACAATTAAAGGTTAATCACAAGTTAATATTTAAGATTATTTTTTAAGCTTAACTGTGTGAAATTTTAAACAATTTTTAAGAATTTATATATTATTATTCCGTCCTCTTAATTGGTGCTGGTGTAGCTCAGTTGGCTAGAGCAGCTGATTTGTAATCAGCAGGTCGGGGTTCGACTCCCTTCACCAGCTCCACTTTAAAGTTAATCTTATCTTAAACAAAATAATTATATTATAACTCTTAATTTTTTCTTATAAAATTATTTATCCTTAATTTAATAAATGAGTTACGATGAATATAAATAATAATGAAAAGTATATTGTTAATATTATTAAATATGGACCAATATTATTAGTATTAATCATATCTTTTTTAATTACACAATTTTTTCTTCAACAAAGATACAAAAACTTTTATAAAGAGATTCATATTACAGAAAGTGCCTACCTAGAAAAAAACAAAGAGAGGGTAAAAGAGGAAGTAATAAGAGTTTATAAATATATAAAAGCAATTAAAGAAGAATCTGAAGAAAGATTAATAAATGGTATTAAAGAAAGGGTTTATGAAGCCCATAGAATAGCAACAAATATCTATAATGCTGAATCAAAACAATCACACTATAAAAACTCCCCAAAAGACCACACCCTTGAAACAATAAAAAATACACTAGGCTCAATTAGATACAACAATGGTAGAGGTTATATCTTTATGGATGATGTAAATGGGGTAAAAATACTTCAACCAATTATAAAAGAGTTTGAGGGGAAAAGCTTTTTAGATTATGAAGATGCAAAGGGTTATAAATTTGTACAAAAAATTGTTGAAACAATAAAAAACAAAAGTGAAGATTATGACTCATACTATTGGTATAAACAAGGTGATAAGAAAAACTCTTACAAAAAGATAAGTTTTTATAAATATTTTGCTCCATATAATGCTGCAATAGGTACAGGTGAATATGTGGATGATTTTAATCAAGAGTTGAAAGCTGAAGCTATAGAAGAGATAAATAATATTAGGTATGGGAAAACTGGTTATATTTTTATAACAAACTCTAAAGGTGATATCTTATCTTCATACGATAAAAATCTTAGAGGTAAAAATGAATATAATCTAAAAAATAGCAAAGATAAATATCTGATTCAAGATATTATTAATTTTTCTAAAAACAATCCAAATGGTGGATTTTATACCTACACATCAACTATTAAACCTACTGAAAAATTAAGAACAACAGAAAAAATCTCCTATTTTCTTTACTTTAAAGATTGGGATTGGATTATAGGTAGTGGTTTTTATCTTGATGCACTACATAAAGATATAGAAGATAGAAGAAAAGTACTTGAAGCTTCAACAAAAAAAGCTATTGAAAATATCACTTATATTAGTATTTTAATCACTATATTTTTTATATTGCTTTCAAGTTTTATCTCAAATCTTGTTGCCAATAAATTCAAAAAATATAAAGAGGATATTCAAAAAGAGATTAATATAAAAATTGAAAAAGAGAAACTTTTAGTACAACAATCAAAAATGGCTACAATGGGGGAAATGATTGCAAATATTGCCCATCAATGGAAACAACCTTTGAGTATAATAAGTGCATCAAATGGCTTATTAAAATTCCAAAAAGAGATGAATGGAACAATTGATGAGAAACAACTAGATGAGGCAACTGATGCAATTGATAACTCAGTAAAAAACCTCTCTAATACAATTGATGATTTTAGAAACTTTTTTAACCCAAATAAAACAGCTGAATATTTCAATATAAGAACTGCCTTTGAAAAAACATTTAAACTAATAGATACACATTTAAAATCCCATAATATTAAGATTATTACAAAAATCGACGATATTGAGATAAAAAGTTTACAAAATGAACTTTTACAAATACTTATTAATATACTTAAAAATGCCAAAGATGAACTTGTACTTATTGATAAACTAGAACAAAAATTGATTTTAATTGAAGCAAAAGAGCAAAACAATAAACTAATTATCAATATAAAAGATAACGCAGGAGGTATTCCTGCTGATATTATAGATAAGGTTTTTAAAGCTTACTTCACAACAAAAGGTAATAAAGAGGGAACAGGTATAGGTTTATATATGTCTAAACAGATAATTGAAAATCTACATGGGAAAATTGGTGTAGAAAATTGTGAGTTTGAGTTTGAAAATATAAAATATAAAGGAGCAAACTTTAAAATAGAATTACCAATTACTCTGTGATAATTCTATTTTTTCCGCCCCTTTTAGCTTTGTACATTGCATCATCTGCTCTATTTACAAGAAGATCAAAGTTTTCATTATCTTTATACATTGTTAACCCTATACTCATAGTTACAGGATTATTAACTAAGGAGTTAATCTCTGCATCATCATAAAGCTTTTTCATAATCTTTTCTAGGATCTGTTTAGAGTTCTCTTTATCACTATTTATTAAAGCAATAACAAACTCTTCACCACCCCATCTTGAAACTAGATCAGTCTCCCTTACAGAGTTTTTCATTATATTTGCAATTTTTACTAAAACCTTATCACCTATATCATGACCATAATTATCATTGATTGTTTTAAAGTTATCAATATCAATAAAGGCTAATGATATCTTTTGAGATTTTCTTCCATTGAGAAGTAATAAAAAGTTTAATCTTTCAGTAAAAGATCTTCTATTATTTAGGTTTGTCAATTGATCAAAATTTGCAAGATATTCAAGTTTATTGTTATATTTTTTTATTATAAAGATTATAATAAAAGTGATTAAAATAGCGATACTAATAGAGATAAATAGATTAAAAAAATATACATCTCTTGCTTGTTTTATAAAATCACTAAGTTTTGCTTCTACCAATAAATATAGGTTTAATTCAGGGATATATTTAGTATTTATTAAATAGGTCTCTTCATCTTTTGTAATCTCAAAATAGTGCGCATATTTTGAAAGAATTTTATCTTTATAACCCTCAAAGTGTTTATAATCACTTAATCTATTTTCAATACTATTTTTAGATAATACAACTTTCCCTTCAGGATCAAAGAAGATTACATTGAATTTATATTTTTCTTTAAACATTGTTAATAAGTCATCAATATATGATAACTTTATACCTACTCCTGTAGCACCTAAATATCTATATTCTCTATTTAAGATTTTATAATTAATAAACATAATCAAAGAATCAGAGAGTTTTTTATTATGATCAAGATTAATCTCATCTTTTGATTCTTGATTTTTAAAACTAAAATACCATTTATTATCTGCTTTATTTTCATCAATAACTTCAATAAAACCATCATGAGTATAATAGTTTCTCGTTCCTTCTGAAACTAAAAAAGTTGTAAACATCTCATATTTATTTTTTATAGTGCTTAGATAATGTTTAATCTTATCAACATTCTCTTCATCATTAAGGAGCCAATCTTGAACAAAAGTATCATTTGCCATCATAGATGAGACTAAATATGGTTGAATTATATGTTTTTGTATCTCAGTATATACATTATCCAAAGAAAGTGGTAAGGATTGAGTTTTTAATTGTTTTTGTGTATTGTTTTTAGAAACAATATAATTGATAGTTGTTGTAATTGTAGATAAGACTATGAGTAAAAGTGATATAACAATTACAACACTATATTTTGAGTTAAACTTCATAACTACTCAGTTGCTTCGTGTATCGCCTCTTTTGTAGAGTCGTAAGCTTTTGAAGCACCATCTTTTGTTGCTTCCCATGCATTAGAGGAGTCTTTTTTAACCCCTTTCCAAGTTGCACAACCAGAAATTATAAAAAGTAAAGCTAATAACATAAGTATATTTTTTTTCATATTTTGCCCTTTAATTATTCTATTGATATTTAATTGGAAATAATACTACAAATGAGTTAATAACAAAATTAACATTTATCTATATTATTATCTTTATTACTATCCATACCTAGTAATAGGTGAAACCAACTTAAGTTTCCAAAAATCCCAGACAAGGAAAAATTCAATAATTCTGAATAATTTTGTTTTTCATAAAAATTAATAATTTTGTTTTGCAACTTATTTATCTCAATATTTGAAGAGTCAATCCAAAATCTACTATCATCTCTGTTTGATAAAATATAATGCATCTCTATAAAATCTTTAACAGAACAAACATAATCATAAATACGCTTATTATATTTAGGGATAAAATTTTTATAAAACCTAGGATTTGATTCCAAAATATCTGCAAGTTCCATTATCTGAATTTGAAACAATGCAATTCCTGTTGACTCAATAGGCTCAATAAAAAAAGATGATAATCCAATGGCAACATTATTCCCAATCCAAGAGTTTTTATGAACCCCTACCCTATAGGATAAAGAGAGAAATTTATCATTTTCCAACTCATAACCATAATTGTTTTTTAGATATAAACACAACTCTTTTTTAGCTTCATCATCATTGATATGCCTTGAGGAGTAAACATATCCTACACCTATATTGTTTTCCAAAGGAACATGCCATACCCAGCCATTTTTTAAAGCTTTTGCTAAAGTTGCATTGATTTTTTGTTTTTTTAAATCTTTGTAGGGTAGTTTTATTGCAACTGCTTTATCACAAAAGAGTCTATTAGAAAAAGATTCAAAAGGTACATTTTCAAAAAAAAGATTTTTAAACCCAGTAGAGTCAATAAACAACTCAGCTTCTAATCTCTCCTTATCATCTAAAACTATATATTTAGTGATTTCACCCTCTTTAATAATCTCTTTAACAGATTTTTCTAAAAATTTAACACCTCTTTTAAGAGCTACTTTTTTCAACTCTTTTGAGTACAACAAAGCATCAAGGTGGAAAGCACCTATTCTTGCACTCGATTTATCAATATCATTATAAGAACTATTTCTAAGGTTTTGACTATAAAAAAACTTGTCACTTAGTGTAAGATTATCTAATTGAGTATTTCTTAAACTCATAAACTGTTCATAATCTTTATTTGTTGATAAGGGGTGTACCCATTTTGATCTACTATTTTTCATAAAACCTTCAAACTCTAAAGTAAATTTTAAAGTTCCATTAACCCTTTTTATCCAACTATCATCTTCAAATAATCTAAATTTATTATGAAATTGGTGTATCAAAGGTAAGGTACTTTCACCCACTCCTATACTTGAAGAATCTTTTGCATCAATAATTGTTATATCTAAGTTTTTATTTTTTGATAAGGCTGCGGCACAAGACCAACCAGCTGTTCCCCCACCTACTATTATGATTCTCATTATAGATACTTTTTCATCTCATCTATTTTTTTTCTAGTATCTTCCCGTCTTAGTTTAATTGCTTCAGGGACAGGAACCCCTGTTTCAAACTCTCTTATAACCATCCAATCAGTCTCTTTTAGATAGTTTTGAAGGGAGTGTATAACCTGATTAACTTTTATTTTCTCTTTTTGTTCAAATAAGTTATCTAAAAAAGAGTCTATCTCTTTTATTTGTAGGCTATTTAATGGATATTTTTTACCAGAATAAACATATGTTTTTTCATTTTCAGTATAAAAAAGTAGATCATAATCAAAAGATAAATAGGGTTTTGTTTGACTTGAAAGTTTATCGTAATCGATTTGTGCAGAAGCAATGTTATTAATATAAGTTAATTCTCGCATTGAGTAACCTTGGGTTAAAATCAATAAAAACTATAAAAGTCTTTATTGATTTATATTTTTTATATTGTTATCTCTTTAATATCAGCAATATTTTTAAACGCTTGATACATTAAACCAATTAGATTTTTTCTATTTTGTTTAATCTTCTCATCCTCATGATTAACAAATACATTATCAAAGAATTGGTCAAGTTGTGGTTTTAAACCAAATAAAGCATCCAACTCCTCTTCATAAGAGTTATACTCTTTATTTATAACATTTTGGTAAGCTTCATATAAAATCTTCTCTTCCTCATTTTCAAACAAGGCTACATCAATATTTAAATCTGCATCAATATCAACATCTTTTATAATATTTGCCACCCTTTTAAAAGTACTTGAATACTCTTTAAAGGAATCACTTAAAACAATAGGGTTTAAAGCACAAAGTTTTTGAGAGATCTCATAAACATCCGTTTCATCACTCCCTAATACTGCTTTTAATACAGATGGGTTTACATCAAAGATTTTAAATAATCTTTCATTAAAGAACTCTATTAATTGTGTTTTATTTAAGCCATTATAGTTTTCACATAAGGCATCAACTATTTTTGATAAATCAACAGGTAGCTCATGTTCAATTGCAATCTTTACAATACCTGCTGCTGCTCTTCTTAATCCAAATGGATCTTTTGTACCTGTTGGTATTTTACCAACACTAAATAGAGCCATTAAATTATCAAGTTTATATGATAATGCAATTATTGAAGAGAATACGCTAGAGGGTAACTCAGAATCTTCCCCATCTGGTAAATACTGCTCTTTTAATGCTGTATAAACCTTTGGATCTTCACCGGCAATTTTTGCATAGTAATACCCCATTAAACCTTGAAGCTCTGTAAACTCATAAACCATCTCTGACATTAGATCAGCTTTACTTAACATCACTGCTTTTTCAACTAAATCTTTTTGTTCTACATTAAAAGTCTCTGCTAAATATTTTGCAATTTGCGCCTCTCTAACACACTTATCATACATTGAACCAAGACCTTCAACAAATACAAGTTTTTTAAGACCCTCATTTGATAAACCATTTTTAATATCGTTTTTATAGAAAAACATACCATCAGCTAATCTTGGTCTTAAAACCTTTTCATTACCAGCAATGATTTTAGAAAAATCATCTGTTTTTGCATTTGATACAACTATAAAATTATTAGTTAATTTATCATCTTTATAAACTGCAAAATATCTTTGGTGCTCTTTCATTGATGTTACAATCACCTCTTCTGGCAACTCTAAAAACTCTTCATCAAACTTACCAATTAAAGCAGTTGGATACTCAGTAATAGCAACAACCTCTTCTAAAAGCTCTTGATCAATCTCAATAGAAACATTATGTTCTGCTTCTATTTTTTTCATTTGATCTAAGATAAGTTTTTTTCTCTCTTGGGGATAAAGGATTACACCACTTTTATCTAATTTACAAAAGTAATCCCCTGCAAACTCATAAGTAAATGGCTCATAACTAACCATTCTATGTGCATAAGAGAAGTTTGATGATTTAACTCCAAACAGTTCAGCTTCAACAAGCTCTTCACCTAAAAGTATAGATAAACTTCTAATAGGTCTAATAAAACTATCTGTTCTACTTGCCCATCTCATTGACTTACCAAAATTCAAAGAGTTTATAAACTCATTAACCATCTCATTTAGTAACTCTTTACTTGCAAGACCTTTTACCTCTTTTTTGAAATAAAGAACTTCACCTTTTGGTGTATCTTTTTTCTCTAACTGAGATAATTCAACTCCACATTTTTTTGCAAAACCGTGTGCAGCACCTGTTGGTTCACCATCTTTAAAGGCAATCTTTACAGGAGCACCAAACATCTCTTCAATGGAATCTTCTTGAGTTAATTGAAACTCTCTATGCCATAATACTAATCTTCTTGGTGTATAAAAAAAGTCAAATTCACATAATAGTTTATTTTTTTCTAAAATATCTGACCATTTTTTTTCAATATTTGGCAACTCTTTTAAAAAAGGGATTGCAGGTAGTTCCTCTACACCAATTTCAATTAATAGTGGTTTATTCATCTATATTATCCTTATCACTTCTCTTTTTCTTTTCTATATCATCTAATTTATCAGTATATTTATCAATTTGTTGTTTATTAAAACCTTTTATAAACATAAAAACCATAAATACAAAAAGAATCAATACAAGTACATCTAATATCTCTTTCATATTTATCCTAATTGTTATTTTATAAAGGCAATTATATTATCGAAAAGTTGCTTATTATTTGGTAAGATAAAATTTTGTGTAGTATAAAAAAAAGATTTAATTTTTAGAACTAATAGATAATTAACACATTATGGTTAAAATACAATTCCAAACAACAATTTAGATTAATCTCGTCCTACTAAATTAATCTATAAAAAAGCTAGCTAGTTACTCTAGTTAGCTTTTTTTATTTAAGTAACTTTGAGTAAATTACCCCATCTATCTCATCATTTACAATATTTTCAAACTGATCATTTGTTTCAATTATTGTGATATTTTTTGAGTCAAACATATAGTTATCTGCAATCTTTTGTATCTGTTTTGAAAGTGAGTTCTCACTTATTATATATTTTCCATTTAAACTATTTGTATAGATCGCTTCTTTTATAGAGTTTACAATAACACCATAACTTAAACTATTTTCAAAACAATATTTTAAAAGTGTATCATTGTATCTAAAAATCAAAGTAGAGTTTGGTTTTGTAGAAGAGATATCTTCAATAGTATTGATTAAAGAAAAGTTTTCGAAAGGAACTAAATCATCACCTAAAATAATCATATTTTACCCTTTTATGTTAAACACTCTTTAGAACAAAAATATTTTCCATTACTTAAAATACCCTCTTTTTTCGATACAAAAGTACCACAAGTTGGACATTCAACCATAATATCTTCTATTTTCTCATCCTCTTTTTTATTAACCTCTTTTTCCCTATCTTTTTTAAATAAAACTATATATACTAAAAATAAAACCGCTAATATAGCTAAAATCTTAAAAATCATTATAAACCTTTTATATATAAATAATTTCTATCTTTTCTAGTGAAAACATCAATATTATTTATTTTAATCTCTTGTATTTCGCTATCTAATAAACTTCCTTTATAAAAAAGGTATGAAGTATTTTCAGTAGAGATATTTTTGGTTATATCTAAAAGTAACTTAGTTTTAGTAACTGCTCTTGAGGTAACTAAATCAACCTTTATACCCTCAACCTCTTCAACTCTTTTAGAGATAACTTCAATATTTTTCAAACCTAAACTATTTTTTACAAAGTTTAAAAAAGCAACCCTTTTTAGACGTGGCTCAATCAAATAACATTTTACATCTGCTCTGGCCATCGCTAAAATAAGTCCAGGATAACCTGCTCCTGTACCAATATCTGCAAAACTATTAAATTTATCAATATATTTTAAAGGGTAAACAGAGTCTAAAATATTTTCATTAATCTCATTTTCAGATAGCTGTGCACTTAGATTGTGAACCTTACCCCACTTTTGTAAAAGCTTTGTAAAGATTTCACATCTATTTTCAAACTCATCATCAAGTTTTATATCTTTTAAAACTTTATACATATTAAAACATATGTCCCATTTTATCTTTTTTTGTATTTATATAGTTTTCATTGTATTTATTTGATTTTGTTATTGCTGGGATTCTTTCAACGATATCAATCCCTAAAGATTCTACATATTTTATTTTTTTTGGATTATTGGTTATAAGTTTTATTTGTGTTAATTGTAAATCTTTAAATATCTCTTCAACTACTGAATAATCCCTATCATCTTCACCAAAACCAAGCTCTAAATTTGCTTCAATTGTATTTCTTCCTTGGTCTTGAAGTGCATATGCATTAACTTTGTTTAACAAACCTATGTTTCTTCCCTCTTGCCTGTGATAAATCACTAAACCACCTTCACTTGCTATAAATTTTAGTGCTAAATCCAATTGATTTTGGCAATCACATTTTAAACTACCTAAAGTATCACCTGTTAGACATTCTGAGTGTATTCTTACATATGGAATTTTTATATTTTCAAAATCTTCACTCATAATAGCTAAGTGCTCTTGGTTATTTAATTTGTATGCTCTAATTTTAAATTTACCGTATTTTGTTGGTAGGTTAGCAATATTTGACTTTTCTATATTCATATCCTTTTAAACCTTAAATTGCTAAAATGGAAGAGATTATATCTAACAAAGGTAAATAATATGTTTAAAAGATTTAGAAGATTAAGAATTAATCCTACATTAAGAAATTTAGTACAAGAGACTACTCTCTCAAAAGATGATTTTATCTATCCACTATTTGTAAAAGAGGGAGAAAACTATAAAAAAGAGGTTGATTCTATGCCTGGTGTATTTCAAATGAGTATAGATGAGATACTAAAAGAGTGTGAATATTTAAAAACTATTGGTTTAAATTCAATTATTTTATTTGCTATTCCTGATGTTAAAGATTCAGTTGGGAGTGAGTGTTTATGTGATGAGAGTATTATTGCAAGAACAATAAAGGCTATTAAAGAGAAGTTTCCAGATATGTTTATTGTAACTGATTTATGTTTTTGTGAATATACAGATCATGGGCATTGTGGAATACTTGACCCAAAAACTGAGACAGTTGATAATGACAAAACCTTAGAGATCTCTGCACAACAAGCTTTAGTTCATGCACGTGCAGGTGCTGATATGATTGCTCCATCAGGGATGATGGATGGTATAATAGAGTGTTTAAGAACTGCACTTGATGAAAATGGTTTTAATGACCTACCAATTATGGCATATTCAACAAAGTTTGCAAGTGCTTATTATGGTCCATTTAGAGATGTTGCTGAATCAACTCCTAGTTTTGGAGACAGAAGAAGTTACCAAATGAATCCAGCAAATAGACTTGAAGCTTTAGAAGAATCTTTAGAGGATGAGAAACAAGGTGCAGATATCCTTATGGTTAAACCAGCACTTGCTTTTATGGATGTTATTAGAGATATTAGAAATAACTCAAACCTTCCAATTTGTGCTTATAATGTAAGTGGTGAATATGCGATGCTAAAACATGCAGGGGCAGCTGGCTTAATTGATTATGAAAGAGTTATGATTGAAACCTTAATTGGTTTCAAAAGAGCAGGTGCTAATTTGATTATCACATACCATGCAAAAGAGGTTTGTGAATTATTAAATAAATAATTTAAATAAAAGAAGAGAGTATGTTAAATAAGTTTGAAAAAAAGATTATAACATCTATTAGAGTTATCCCTATTATTGTTGTATTGATTTTTTCATTAATAATAACATACATCCTTTCAAACCAAAACAAAACCTACTTTCAAACAGAAGAACTTAGACTTACAAAAGAGTTTATTAACTCTCAAAAAGAGAATGTTAAAAGGGAAGTTCACGCTGTACACGATCTTATACAATATGAAAAAAACCAAACAATTATAACCCTTGAAAAAGATTTAGAAAAAAGGGTAAACGAAGCTCATGATATCGCTATAAATATCTATGAAAACAATAAAACAAAATCAAAAGAAGAGATTACCAAACTTATACGAAATGCTTTAGAGAGCATTAGATTCAATAATGGAAGGGGATATTTTTTTATTTATGATTTAAAGGGTGTGAATATTATGCACCCTATAAATAAAGATTTTGTTGGTAAAAACTTATATAACTACGAAGACCTACGTGGCAAAAAGGTTATAAGAAGTTTAATAGATGTTGTAAAAAGAAAAAACGAAGGTTTTGATATCTGGCATTGGTATAAACCAGGTGATCTTAATAATGAGTTTGAGAAGGTTGGCTTTGTAAAAAAGTTTAAACCCTTTAATTGGTTAATAGGAACAGGTGAATATTATAAAGATTTTGAAAGTGAAGTAAAAGCAAAAGTATTAGAAAGAATTGCCCAAATCAAATATGATAAAAAAGGGTATGTATTTATTATAGATTTTAATGGAAAGTTTTTAAACCATATAAAGCCTGAATTTATAAATAAAAATCTAATTGAATTAAAAGACTCAAACAATAAATTCTTAACAAAAACAATTATTGATATTGCAAAAAAAGGTGATGGCTTTGCAGAGTATATAGCTTTAGAGGGAACTTCTGAAAAAGAAAATTCAAGAAAAATATCATATATAAAAGGTTTTGCAGATTGGAAGTGGGCAATTGGTTCAGGTTTTAACCCAGATTCAATTAATGATAATATCTTAGAAAGACAACAAAGCCTAGAACAAATATCTCAAGAAACAAAAAACAAAATCTTTTTGATTGTTGCTGTTATTATGGCAGTTATTTTAATTTTACTAATTGTTTTCTCAAAAACAATTGAGGAACTATTTACTAAATATAGACAAAAAAATAGAACCTATCAAGCAAAATTAAAAGAGTTGCTAATTGACAAGTCAAAAAGACTAGATTCATCATTAGATACTATTGATAAATATATCTCTATTACAAAAACTGACCCTTATGGGTTTATCACCTTTGCCACAAAAAACTTTTGCCAAAGTGTTGAATACACAAAAGAGGAGTTAATTGGAAGAAATCACAACCTAGTAAGACATCCAGATACAGATCCAGCTATTTTTAAAGAGATGTGGACAACAATAAAACAAGGAAATGTTTTCCAGGGAGCTTTAAAAAACTTAACTAAATCAGGCGGAGAGGTATGGTTTGATTTAATTATACATCCAGATTATGATATGGATAAAAAACTTATTGGATATACAGCAATTAGAAGAAATATTACAGATAAAAAGATAATTGAAGAGTTAAAAGATAAACTAGAATTTAGAATCGAAAAAGCTATTAATAAAAATAAAGAGAAAGATTCTATTTTAGCTCACCAATCTAAAATGGCTGCAATTGGTGAGATGATTGAAAATATTTCACACCAATGGAGACAACCATTATCTATAATCTCAACAGCAGCAAGTGGCTTACAACTTCAAAAAGAGTTTGAACTGCTAAATGAAAAAGAGTTTGAAAATAGTATGGATTTAATTGTAAAAAATACAGAATATCTTTCCCATACACTTGATAACTTTAGAGACTTTTTTAGTTCCTCAAATGAATTAGTTCTTGTTAACCTAAAAGTTATCTACTCAAAAATCAAAACTTTATTTGTAAATCAAAATGAAAACTCAAACAATATTGAGTTTATAGAAAATATTGAAGATGTAGAACTAATAGGTTTAGAAAATGAGCTTAGTCAAATATTCTTAAATATCATAAACAACTCTAGTGATGCTTTTAAAAAATTAGATAACAAAGAGTATAAAAAGTATTTATTTATTGATATATATAAGGTTAGAAAGAAAGTTATTATAAAAATAAAAGATAATGCAGGTGGAATACCTAATAATATTATAAATAAAATTTTTGAGCCATATTTTACAACAAAACATCAATCAATTGGTACAGGTATAGGTCTTTATATGTGTTCTGAAATAATAACTAAACATCTTCAAGGTAAAATTTATGTAACTAATGAAGAGTATACTTATAATAACACAAGCTATAAAGGGGCTCAATTTCAAATAGAACTACCTTTAAACCCAAGAGAGAAACTTTTAAAAAGAATAAAAAAACAGATTGAGCAGATAAATACTTATGAGTGGGATGAAAAGAACTCACTATTAAGAAAAAAAGAGAATGTTGATATAAATGAGACAATTAATGATATAGAAAAGATTACAAAATTTTTAGATAAATTCAATATCTATTATAAGATTTATGAGAATCAAGATATTTTATTAGATTTTAAAAAAATGTAATTTTATTTAAGTTAATAGTCGATATAATCTAATCTTTTTTAATAGAAAGGTTACATCATGAGACACTTTTTAACACTTAAAGATTATACAAAAGAGGAGATTCTAGAGATTCTAGAGTTAGCTCACAAAATAAAAAAAGAGACAAAAAAGAAAGTTTATAAAGACTACATGCCAAGACATACTCTTGGGATGATTTTTGAAAAAAGTAGTACAAGAACAAGAGTAAGTTTTGAAACTGGTATCTATCAACTTGGTGGAGTTGGTTTGTTTTTATCATCAAATGATATTCAATTAGGTCGAGGTGAACCAATGTCAGACACAAGTAGAGTTATCTCTAGAATGGTTGATATGGTTATGATTAGAACCTTTGAACAAAGCAAAATTGAAGAGTTTGCAAAATACTCAAAAGTTCCTGTTATAAATGGTCTTACAAATGAATACCACCCTGTACAATTAATGGCTGATTATATGACTATACAAGAAGCAAAACTTGATAAGAACCTAGTTGTTGCTTATGTTGGAGATGGAAATAACCTTGCACACTCTTGGCTTATGTTAGCTTCTAAACTTGGTTTTGAACTTAGAATAGCAACTCCAAAGGGTTATGAAGTAAATCAAGATATATTAGATGATGCAATCAACTTTGCAAAAGAGTCTGGTGCTAAAATTATCATTGGCAATGATCCTAAAGAGGCTTGTACAGGTGCAACAGTTATTACAACTGATACTTGGGTTTCAATGGGACAAGAGGATGAGAAAGAGAAAAGAGTAAAAGATTTTGAGGGTTATATTGTTGATGATGCTATGATGAAGCTTGGAACTGATGATGCAATTTTCCTACATTGTTTACCAGCATACAGAGGTTATGAAGTAAGCGAAGAGGTTATTGAAGGGGTTCAAAGTTTAGTTTTTGAAGAGGCTGAAAACAGACTACATGCACAAAAAGGTGTGATGGTTTGGTTAAGTAGAATCAACAAAAAGTAGTTTAATAATGATAGATTTTAAAAAATTTGAAAAATACTCTAAACCAGGACCAAGGTATACTTCATACCCTACTGCTCCTGAGTTTAGTGAAGAGTTTAATCAAGAAGATTTAATAAGTTATTATAAAGCTCAAGATAGTAGTAGAAATCTATCTTTATATATCCACCTACCCTTTTGTAGAAGTGCCTGTTACTTTTGTGGATGTAATGTAATATTTACCTCAAAAGAGGATAAAAAAGTAAAATATTTAGAGTATTTACAAAAAGAGTTAAATATTTTAAAACAACATTTAGATACCTCAAGAAAAGTAACTCAAATGCATTTTGGTGGGGGAACACCAACATATTTTAGTGCTCAACAACTTGAAGATGTAATCTCTATGTTAAAAACAACTTTTCCAAATTTTAGCCAAGATGCTGAAATCTCATGTGAAGTTGATCCAAGATATTTTACAAAAGAGCATATGGATGTACTTAAAGCTGGTGGTTTCAATAGACTTAGCTTTGGGGTACAAGACTTAAATGAAGAGGTTCAGAAAACTATTCATAGAATTCAACCATATGAAACAACTCAAAATGTAATGAATATTGCAAGGGAAGCTGGAATCAAATCTATAAATATAGATTTAATCTATGGGCTTCCATTTCAAACTAAAAAAACTTTTCATGAAACAATTGAACAGATTGTAAAACTTGACCCAGATAGATTAGCAGTGTTTAATTATGCCCATGTACCTTGGCTTATGAAAACTATGAGAAAGTTTGATGAATCAACTTTTGCACCACCTACTGAAAAATTAGAGATTTTAAAAGATACAATTGACTTTTTCACTACAAATGGATATAAAATGGTAGGGATGGATCACTTTGCAAAACCAGAAGATGAACTATTTAAAGCTATAAATAAAGGTGAACTACACAGAAACTTCCAAGGTTATACAACAAAAGGTGGAGCTGATTTAATAGGAATTGGTGTAACATCTATTGGAAATGGTGTAGATTATTATGCACAAAATTTAAAAGATTTAAAACTTTATGAAAAAGCTTTAGATGAAGGAAATCTTCCTGTATTTAAAGGGTATAAACTAAGTGAAGATGATATCCTTAGACAATTTGTAATTATGGAACTAATGAGTAACTTTAGTTTAAATATTACAAGAGTTGAAGAGAAATTCAATATAGATTTTAATGAGTATTTTAAAGATGCCTTAAATGATTTAGATGAATTTATAGAGGCAGATTTAGTTTCAATAAATGATGATAGAATAGAGGTTTCACCAACAGGAACTATGTTGATTAGAAATATCTGTATGCCATTTGATGCATACTTAAAAAGAGTTCCAGAAAATAAAAGAAGGTTTAGTAAGACAATATAATGAATATATTAGATAAATTTAATTATACAGATATTAGCGATGATTGTGTTAAGTGTGGTAAATGTAAACCTGTATGTACTATATTTAATATAAATCAAGATGAAACTACAAGTCCAAGGGGATTTATTGACCTACTTGGAGCATATAAAAGAGATGAACTAGAGCTTGATAAAAATGCCAAAGATATTTTTGAATCATGTTTTTTATGTACAAATTGCGTAGAGGTTTGTCCAAACGATTTACCAACAGATATGATAATTGAACAAGTAAGAAGTGATATTGCAAAAAAATATGGTATTGCTTGGTATAAAAGATTATTCTTTTATCTTTTAAGACATAGAAAAACTATGGACTTTTTATCAAAACTTGGATGGGTATTTCAAACCTGTGCCTTAAAACTTGATAATAAAAAACAATCAGGTCTTCCTAGATTTTCATTACCAATTGTTAAAAAAGATAGAACCTTACCATATGCAGATAGTAAAAGTTTTTTAAATAAGTATCCAGAAAATATCCCTGCAAAACATCACCAAAAACAAGAAGAAAACAAAAAAAATAAAGTTGCAATCTTTATTGGTTGTATGAGTAACTATACTTATACAAAAACTGGTGATTCTTTAGTAAAAATTCTAAAAAAACTTGACTTAGATATTTTTATACCTAAAAAACAACTATGTTGTGGTGCACCTGCATATTTCACAGGGGATTTTGATACAGTTGATTATCTAATAAAGAGTAATATAGAATACTTTGAAAAATGGATTGATGATGTGGATGCTATTGTTATCCCTGAAGCTACATGTAGTGCTATGATAAATCAAGACTGGGAACACTATCTACACAATCAACCCCAATGGAAAGAAAGAGCAGCAAAAATCTCTAAAAAAGTATTTATGGCTACAAAATGGCTTGAGAATAATACAAAACTAAAAGATCTACTTGAAAAGTCAAACAAAAGGTTTGATCAATTAGTTACATACCATGACCCTTGTCATGCTAAAAAGATGCAAGGTGTTTGGCAAGAACCAAGAAACCTATTATCTAAAAACTATGAATTAAAAGAGATGAGTGACTCAAATAGATGTTGTGGTTTTGGTGGTGTTACAATGCAAACAGAAAAATATGAATACGCAAAAGCAGCAGGAGCTCCAAAAGCTGCAATGATAAAAGATACAAATGCGAAAATTGTAAGTGCTGAGTGTAGTGCCTGTAGAATGCAAATAACAAACTCTTTACACCAAGCTGATGTTGATGTTGTATTTAAAAACCCAATTGAACTTATCGCTGAAGCTTTAGACTAAAATGGAATTTTGGCAAAATATATACTCTCATTTTGACCCAATAGCTTTCCATTTGGGTTCCATAGCAGTACACTGGTATGGAATCATGTATGCCCTTGCCCTACTTTCAGCAATCTTTGTTGCTAAATGGTTTATAAAGCATGATAAACTTCCTATCTCTAATCAACTATTTGATTCATATATTTGGTGGGTAGAGATTGGTGTAATTTTAGGTGCAAGACTGGGATATATCCTTTTTTATGATACCCATACTATGTATTATTTAACCCATCCTTGGCAAATATTCAACCCTTATATAAATGGTGTTTATGCCGGAATTTCTGGTATGAGTTACCATGGTGCCTTTATAGGTTTTTTAATAGCATCAATCCTATTTTGTAGAAAACACAAGGTTTCTTTTTGGTTCTTAGCAGATATCTCTGTTTTAGGTATCTCAGCTGGTTATGTATTTGGAAGATTGGGTAATTTCTTTAATCAAGAGCTTATAGGAAGAGTTACAGACGCCCCTTGGGGTATTTATGTTAATAATACACTAAGACATCCATCTCAGCTTTATGAAGCATTTTTAGAAGGTATTTTAATATTTATTATACTTTTCTTTATAAGAAACAAAAAAAGCTTTAATGGAGAACTTGCAATCTATTATGGGTTATTATATTCAATAGCTAGAATAGTTGCAGAATTCTTTAGACAACCTGATATTCAATTGGGTTTCATCTATGGTGGATGGTTAACACAAGGGATGTTATTATCTGCAATCTTAGCAGTAGTAAGCTTTTCAACTTTAATTTATATGAGAAGAAAAGCTAACTAGTTTTTTGATAAAGGACCATGTTTTGCTTCAAAGGCAGCAATAACATCCTCTAAATCTTTAATCTTTTGTCTATACTCATCTATATAACCTTGTAAGGTTTTAATAGCTTCTTGAGACTTAGTGATTTTATCAGTGATAATATCATTTTTCTTTTTGATCTTTTGATACTCTTCTGCTGCTGAAATAGCAGTTGAATGAAGTTTCTCAACTCTTTGTTGATAAGCCTTTTGTAGATCTTCATTTTTATCTGTTGATTCTTTTAATTTTTTCTCTAAAGATAAAACCCTACCCTTTTCATCAGAGTGTTTAGCTCTTAAAAGTTTTATTTGCTCATTTAATTCATGTATAAACTTTGCAATTTGTTCATCTTTTTGCATCTTAGCATAATGTAAAGCTTCATCAAACTGCTCTTGCAAATCTTTTTCATGTTTTATCTGTGCAGTTTTCTGATGCATAATATATTTTTTTAACTTATGCTTTTCCTCTTCTTGCTCAGTTATTAAATGTCTATAAGCTACAAATTTTTTTATCTCATCATTTTCATCTAAAATAGGGAAAATAGTCGCTTGCACATAGTAAGCAGTACCATCTTTGGCCATGTTTTTAATTTTTCCTCGCCAAACCTTTTTAGCAAAAATTGTTTCCCACAACTCTTTATATACTCTTGGAGAAAAATCTGGATGTTTTATAATATTGTGGTTTTTCCCAAGAAGCTCATCTCTACTATATCCAGATACCTCACAGAAAATATCATTGGCATATATAATTTTACCCTCTAAGTCTGTTTCACTTATAAGGTTCTCTTGGTCTAAAATATCTTTATATATTTTTAGTTCATCTTGTTGCTTTTCTATAAGTTTTTGATTGTAATTTACCAGTAAGATTTTATTTAAAACCTTTAAAGTGGTATTCATCTGCATAGGTTTAACTATATAATCAGAGACTTTTAGTTTAATAGCTTTAATTATTTGATTAATATCATTAAAGGCAGTAACAATTAGCAATGGAATATCTTGATCAATACTTCTAACTTCAGTCATAAACTCAATACCATTCATGTTTGGCATGTTTATATCTGTTAAGATAATATCGATTTCATCTTTATGCTCTTTATATAAAGATAGGCCCTCATCGCCATCTTTAGCACTTATAACTTTTTTAAAAAATTTTTCAAATAAAGATGTAGTTTCTATCCTAATTGTTTCATCATCTTCTAAATAAAGAATAGTAGATTTATTTAATATTCCATTTTCTAAAATATCATCGTCAGTTTTTTGATTCGATATATCCATACTCTACTGCTAATTCATCTATTTTCTTTTGAAGTAAGTCAATTCTCCATCCATGTCTATTTGCAAAGTTTTCGATTTCTAACTCTCTTTGCTCCGGAGTACAGAATATAAATATTCTTTTTAGAAATGGTCTTGGAACTTGAATCGCTATTAACTGAAAATAGTTTTCTTTACAGTTTCTTGAGCAAAAGGCTTTACTCATAGCAATTTTTTTTCCACAATATGGACAGTGTGACATTTATCTTCCTTTCTTAATTATTAGTTTGTAAAATTTTGCATTGGTAATATCTTGTAAAAATTTCGGATCTACTTCGTGCAGCGCAATAATATCGACTTCTTTGTCACCCATCATCCAACCTCGTCCGGTATCAAGAATTTCTTGATTTTCAAACATCTCAATCAATTCTTCTTTAGATACAATTTTTTCTTCCATGCATTTTTCTTATGTTAAATTTTATTTTTTAGAATCGTCTAATGTATACCCTCTATTAGAATGATTCCTAATTATCTCATAATATGTTTTTTGTCTAATTTTATTAACAATATTTCTCATTGTATAAATAGACATATTCTTACCTTTCCAAACCACATCTTTTATTGTATCATAATCTACAATATCACCTTTCTTAGAAATAAGTAATTTCATAAATCCTTTCTCTAATCGAGTAAAGTCGATCAATACTCCACCTGATTTAAAGAATTGATCTCTATATTCATCAAAGTAAATACCTTTTTGGAATTCTACTTTATCCCCTCTTTTGGTTTGATTTAAACACATTATAACAGATAATTTAACATCTTTTGCTCTTAATGGTTTACTTAAAAAAGTATATGCATTATTATTTACAGCAACAACAATATCATCATTACTGTCCCTATCAGAGATAATTATTTTAGGTAGATTTGGTGAAGCTTCAGTAATACTTGTGCAAACTTCATCAAAATCTTTCATTCCAACTTGAGTATCAATAACTACTAAATCATAGTTATGTTCCTCTAAAGAAATGATAGCTTGGTCTAGAGTATTAACTAAAGTAAGCTCTTTAAAATATTCATCAAATTCATTTTCAATAGTATTCTTAACTTCAACATCACTACTTATTATAAGTAATTTTGCATTGTAAAGTTTTCTTATATTCTTCAATGTTTTAAGCATGATATTTCTCTTTATAGTTAAATTTTTTATTATTTTATCAAAATAAATACTATTTGTCAAAAGAAAATTATTAAATAATAAGTAAAATCTATATATTTAAACTATTTATTTAAGTTTCTGCCAACTCTTACCGATAGTTTTAGAGACTTTTAAAGGTATTTCTAAAGGATAAATTTTTTCCATTATATCTACCAGTTTTTTAGTTATTTTATCAATATTTTCCTCTTTTACTTCAAAAATCAATTCATCATGTATCTGTAAAAGCATTTTAATTTCATTAGAATTTTTTATATCTTGGAAAATTTTAATCATAGAAAGTTTAATCAAATCAGATGCACTTCCTTGAAAAAGTGTATTAACTGATTCTCTTAAAAAAGCTGCTCTCATCATTGCATTAGCAGAATCAAAATCAAATAATCTTCTTCTTTTTATTAAAGTTTCCACATAACCATTTTCTAAAGCCCCATCCTCAATCGACTTTAAATAATCTTTTACACTAACAAAGTTTTCAAAATAAGATTCAATATATTGCTTTGCTTCTTTAGCTGGAATCCCTAGCGTATCTCCAAGTTTTTTACTTCCCATTCCATATAAAAGTCCAAAGTTTATAGATTTTGCGATAGATCTATTCTCTTTAGCTTTCTCTTCACCAAAAATCTTTGCAGCTGTTTGGTAGTGAATATCTAAATCATTATTAAAAGCATTTACCAAGGCTTCATCTTTTGAAAAGTGTGCCAGCAATCTTAACTCTATTTGAGAATAATCTATACCAAGAAGAACATATCCATCTTTTGGTATGAAAGCTTCTCTTATTTGTATCCCATTAACCCCTTTTACTGGAATATTTTGTAGGTTTGGATTTTTTGAACTCAATCTTCCTGTTGCTGTTCCTGTTTGTAAAAATGAAGTATATACCCTATTCTCTTCATCTTTTAATCCAAGCTCTAATAGTGGCTCTATATAAGTTGATTGTAGTTTAAAAGCCTCTCTATATTGTAGTATTAAAGGTACTATTTCATGTTCATTAAAAAGTTTTTGCAATACCATCTCATTTGTACTATATCCACTTTTTGTTTTTTTAGATGGGGGTAGTTTTAATTTATCAAATAGAATTTCCCCTAATTGTTTTGGAGAGTTTATATTAAATTCACATTGGGCTTTTTCATAAATAGTTGTAGTTAGTTTTTGAATATATTCACTATTTATCTGCTTTAACTCTTTTAGTTTTTCAATATCAACTTTGATACCATTATTTTCCATTTCAGCTAAAACATAAATAAAATCAAACTCCACCTCTTTTGCTATATCAATTAAGTGTTCACACTCTTTGTTTTTAAACTCTTCTAAAAGTTTAAAATATATTTTATAGGTAAATAGAGCATCTTCTGCTGCATATTTAGTTGCTTCATGTATATCAACATTTGAAAAGTTTTCACCTTTTTTTACCATACTTTTGAAACTAATCATATTATGATCAAAATATTTATCTGCTAAAAAATCTAAACCAACCTTTGAACTTGTATCTAACATCCAAGCTAAAATCATAGTATCTGCATAAAGTTTCAACTCTATATCAAGATAGTTTTTTATGATTGAGTAATCGTATTTAAAATTTTGTAAAACTAATTTTTTTGTATTTAATTTTTCTAAAGCTTTTTTTGCAACATCAATAGAGATTTGATCAGGTACTCCAAGATAGTTATGACCTATTGGTACATAGTATGCACTATTATCTTCAAAACAGAAAGAAAATCCTACTAATTTGGCATTTCTAGTATCTAAATCTGTTGTTTCAGTATCAAAGGCAACTATAGTATCATTATCAATTTTATCAATAATCTCAGTTAGTTGCATCTCATCATTTAATAAAATATATTTATACTCAACCTCTACTTTCTCCTCTTGTGTTAAAGGAGTGTAGTTATCTGGTATCTTTGTTTTATAATTTAACCCCTCTTTATGAACTCTATCAATAATTCTACTTAAATCATAACTTCTTAATTTCTCTTCTATTTTTAATATAGGGTTTTCCTCTGGTAAAGTATAGGTTTCTATATCATCAATACAGTGGCAATCTTTATCTAAAGTAACTAATTGTTTAGAGATAAAAGCCATCTCTTTACCCTCTGTTAAAAGGTTTTTCCATCTAGTTTTTTCAATATTATCTAGATTATTATAGATCTGCTCTAGGGAACCAAACTGAGTGATTAAAGCCTCTGCTGTTTTTGCTCCAACCCCTTTAACTCCAGGTACATTATCTGCACTATCTCCTAGTAGTGACTGATAGTCAGTGAATTGTTTAGGAGTGATACCATATTTTTTAATACATTTCTCTTCATTGATAACATCTTTTTTGATTGGGTCAAAAAGGTATACCCTATCATCATCTATCAATTGATAAAGGTCTTTATCGTGAGATACAATTCTAACTTTCAAATCTTTTTGAATAGCATCATGGGCAATTGAAGCGATTATATCATCTGCTTCAAATCCTGTTTTCATTGCAGTTTGAAAACCCATTTGCTCTATCCACTCAATAGCAATTGGAAGTTGTTTTAATAAATCTTCTGGTACATCTGGTCTATGTGCCTTATATTGATCGTAAATCTCATTTCTAAAAGTGTTCCCCTTTGCATCTAGTGCAAATACTAAATAATCTGTTTCAAAATCTTTCCCAATATTTGATATAAAATTCATAAATCCTGTTAATAAACCTGTTGGAAAACCATCTTTTGATTTAAGTGGTGGTAGGGCATAAAAACTTCTAAATAAAAATCCAAAAGTATCGATAATAGTAATAGTTTTTTTCATAAATAGCTCTTTTCATCTGATTGTTTAAAGAATTTATAATATAATAATATGACTAAAAATAAGGTTTGATATTGCCAAGTGAAGATATAGAGAAACTAAAAAGAAATAACCAAGAATTACAAGAGATTATTAATAACTCTTGGGATGGTATTGGTATTATTGATAAAAACACAAAGTTTATTTATATAAATAATGCTTTCATGCCAATGTTAGGTTTTGCAAAAGAGGAGATTTTAAAAAAAGAGTTTACTCTTTTTATGGAAGAGGAGTTTAAAAACTCATTTTTAAAGCTTTTAAAAGTTGAAGATAATACTAAAAAATATAAAGCAGAGATTGATATTGCTTGTATAAGAAAAGATATGATGAAAATCTATCTTAGAGTTACTATCTCTACGATGTTAAATAATAACCTTTTTGTAATAAATGCAAAAGATATTACTGACCAAATCGCAGATGATGAGATCAGAGATGATTATGTAATCTCTATGCATATGGATTTACATGGACATATCACTAAAGTAAGCTCTGCCTTTTTAAAACTTACAAACTATAAAAAAGTTGATATTATAGGAAAACATTACTCTATTTTATCCCATAAAGATACATCATCTATAGTTTTTGAAGATATTAATAAAAGCTTAGAAAACTTCCAGGAATGGAGTGGTAAATTAAAAAGTATAAAAAAAGACAAAAGTGGTTTCTGGTTAAGTATGAAGATAAAACCAATCTATAACAAATATGGTGATGTTATAGGGTACACCTCTTTAATGTTTGATATAACAAATGAGATTAATCTTAATGATGAAGCCTCAATGTTACAAAACCAAATTGATTTAGCAAAAAATGCTGTAAAAGAGAAAGATTCACTTTTAATACAACATTCAAAACTATCAATTATGACTGAAACACTAAAAACTCTATCCCATGAATGGAGACAACCACTAAATATTATCTCAATACAAGCACAAAGGTTAGGTTTTGAGTATAGTATGGGTGGTGAAGTTGATTCCAAAAATGCTACAAACATCTTAGAAAATATCAAAAACGAAGCAGATAAACTCTCCTCTACAATTGAAGAGTTACAAAGATTTTTATCACCAAAACTAATCTTAGAAAAAATAAAATTAAAGGATTTCTTAAAAGAGTTATCTTTATTGTTCAAAAATGAACTACCTACAAATATCTCCTTGAACCTAAAAGTACTAGATGAGATTGAGTTTGATTCCTATAAAACTGAGTTAAAAACTGTATTATTAAATATCTTAATAAATTCAAAAGAGGCTATAATTAAACAATCTATATCTAATGGAAAAATTGATATAACAAGTTATGTGGAAAATGGAAATCTATTTTTTGAGATTTTAGATAATGGTGGGGGGATTGATACACAGATTTTACCAAAAATATTTGACCCCTATTTCTCAACAAAAGAGATTAAACATGGTGTTGGCTTGAGTTTATACACCTCTAAGATTATAGTAAATATCCATTTTCATGGACAAATAAGTGCTTCTAATACAAAAACAGGTGCACTATTTAAGATTTCTATTCCAATAAATTAAAGGAAAATATATGATTATTATACCTGCTAGATTAAATTCAAGTAGATTTGAAAATAAAATTTTAGTTGACATTTTAGGTTTACCTATGGTTATAAGAACTGCAAAACAAGTTGAGAGTTTAGATAAGGTTGTGATTGCTACAGACTCTAATGAGGTTGTAGATTTAGCAAAAGAGTATGGTTTTAATGCAGTTTTAACTTCAACAGAGCATCAAAGTGGAACAGATAGGATAAACGAAGCGGTAAATATACTTCAACTAGATGAAGATGAAGTTATTGTAAATGTTCAAGCAGATGAACCTTTTATTGAACCAGAAGTTATCCAAGCAGTTATAAATAGAGTTAAAAAAATTAAAGAAAATAATGAAGAGATAATGATTACTAGCTGTTATAAAAAAATAAGTTCAGAACTAGCTGATGATCCAAATCATGTAAAAGTTATCTTAGATGAGAACTCTGATGCAATCTATTTTTCAAGAGCTAAAATCCCATACCATAGAGATCATTATGAATCCTCTTCGTATTATGGACATTTAGGAATTTATGGATTTACAAAAAAATCATTAAACGAATTTTGTAATCTATCTATGTCAAAATTAGAAAGAGTAGAGAAGCTTGAACAGTTAAGAGCAATCGACAATGGTAAAAAAATTGCCATGGTTGAAGTTGAGTCAAAATCTTTTGGAATTGACACAGAAGATGACTTAAAAAATGCTATTAGAATATTCAAATAATTTTTTTAACTTATATATAAATTAAGTTTAGATATAATTATTTTTTTTAAGTTTAAATAAAAATATGAGTAATTAGGGTTGGTATATGAATAAAGAATTACTAAAAAATATTAATGTTCTATATGTTGAAGATGAAGATGACGTTAGAGAGTTCACAAGTAAAACTATTAGTACAATTGTAAATAAAGTTGTAACTGCACGAAATGGTAAAGAGGGTTTAGATGAGTTTTTAGCAAATGAAGATTTAAACCTTATACTAACAGATATAAATATGCCTAAAATGGGTGGTTTAGAGATGTGTGCAGAGATAAGAAAACATAATCAAGAGATACCAATAGTGATTACTAGTGCACATAGTGACCCTGATTTTCTAAAAAAAGCAATAGATGTAAAAGTTAGTGCCTATGCAATGAAACCAATCGACTTATATCACTTAATTGAGAGTATGATTAAAGCAGTTGAACCAATATTTTTAAGAAAAGAACTTGAAAAAATCAATTCTACATTAGAAAATAGAGTTGAAGAAGCTATTAAAATGACCCAATCTATTTTAGACGCACAAGATAATATTGTGATATTAACTGATTTATCAGATATTCTTGAAGTGAATAAAAGATTTTTAGCCTTTTTTGATATCTCATCTATTGATGAGTTTGGTAAAGGTATCAATATATTGTTAAATAAGTTTAAAGATGATAATCACTTCTTTAATAAATCAAAACTTGTTGAGGGTGAAAACTGGATAGTGCATCTATCAAACCTAAGAGAGATAGATAGAACTGTAAAACTTACTAATTCAAATGGTATGGATAGGGTTTTTACAATAAATATTGATGATTATGAGAAAAAGGGGGAACATTATGTTATCTCACTTACAGATATCACTGAGCTAAAAGAGAAATCAAATCTACTAGAATACCAAGCAACTCATGACCAATTAACTGGTCTTTATAATAGACAAAAATTCAATGAAATATTTACAAAAGAGATAAAAAGAGAAAAAAGATATGAGAACTCTTTATCTTTAATAATCTTTGATATTGATAACTTTAAAAACTTTAATGACACCTATGGGCATGATGTAGGGGATGAAGTATTAAAACTTATATCAAAAATTGTATTAGAAAATGTTAGGGAACATGATACTATAGTTAGATGGGGAGGAGAAGAGTTCTTAATCCTACTTCCACAAACACAAATAAATGGTGCAAAAAATGTTGCTGAAAAAATAAGAATAGCAATTGAAAACTATAAAGCAGAAAATATCCCAGCTCAAATAACTGCAAGTTTTGGGATATCAAAACTTGAAGATGGGGATAATGAAACAAGCTTTATAAAAAAAGCAGATGTAGCTTTATATCAAGCTAAAAGAGAAGGGAAAAATAGAATTATACTAAATACAAAAGAGAACTAAAAATTAAAGTTCTCTCCCAAATAGTGTTCCCTAACACTTCCATCACTTTTTATATCTTCACTATTCCCTTGAGCTAATAAAGATCCATCTTTCATAACATAGGCTCGATGACAAATCTCCAAGGTTTCCCTTACATTATGATCTGTAATCAAAACACCAATACCAAGCTTAGTTAACTCATGAATAATCTCTTGAATATCCTTAACAGCAATAGGGTCAACCCCAGCAAAAGGCTCATCTAGAAGTAAAAACTTTGGTTTAGAAACTAAAGATCTTGCTATTTCAGTTCTTCTTCTCTCCCCTCCTGATAAAGAAACACCTTTTCTTTGTCTTATTGGCTCAATATTAAAAATCTCAAGTAGATCCTCTACTCTTTTATGTTGCTCTTTTTTATCTTTTGTAACTATTTCAGCAGCTAACATTAGATTTTCTTCAACTGATAAATCCTTAAAAATTGATGATTCTTGTGGTAAATACCCTATCCCTTTTAAGGCTCTTTTATGAAGTGGTAAATCTGTTATCTCCTCTTCATCAAAAAACACTTTTCCACTTGAAGGTTCAACTAAACCACAAACAGTATAAAAAGTTGTAGTTTTTCCAGCACCATTTGGTCCTAATAAGCCAACTACCTCCCCTGAATTAACCTCCAAAGAGATCCCATGAAGAATCTGTGTCTTTTTAATACTCTTTTTTATATCTTCGATTCTTAATCTACTCATTTATTATATACTGCCTTTTATCATCTAATTTCTTTATCTCTAAAACCTTTACTTCAAATCCATAGGAAATAAGTATATTTTCAAGCTTTTCATCACCCCACTCTACAAAATGTATCCCCTCTTTTTCAAACTCTTCTAAAAGTCCTAAAGAGATAAACTCTTGTAGAGTTTTATTGTATACATCATAGTGATATATTTTTTCTGAATAGATAGATTGTAAAGAGAAGGTTGGAGAGGTAACATCATCATCTAGACCTAAAAACTTTACATAATTTTTTACAAATGTTGTTTTACCACTAGCCAAATCACCTCGTAGTATCACAATACAATTATCATTTATAAAAGAGTCTAACTCTTTAATAATAGTATCAATCTCATCTAATCCTAAAATATATGATTTCAATAAAATATTTCCTACGACAATTTATTTGATAATGCTATTAACTGCTCTAATTTCTCTTTTGCTTTTCCTGAAACAATAGCTTCTCTTGCCATAGCCACACCATCTTTAAAATCTCTTGCTTTTCCATCTACGATTAGTGCTGCTGCTGTATTGATTAAAACAATATCAAGCTTTGCACCACTTAGTTTATTTGCTAATATATCTTTTGTGATTTGTGCATTTTCATTGGCATCACCACCAATAATCTCCTCTTTAGGGTATAGTTTTAAGCCATATTCCCTTGGATCAATTATAAAATCATTAGTTCTTTCATTCTCTAAACTTGTTGCATATGTTACATCACTAATTGAGATCTCATCCATACCATCTTTAGAACTAACAACCATTGCACTTTTAGTATCAAGTAGGGTTAATGCTGTAGTGATTTTATTTATATACGAATCACTAAACACTCCAATTAATTGTTTTGAAACACTAGCTGGATTTGTTAAAGGACCTAATATATTAAAAATAGTTCTATGTGGGATAGATTTTCTAATTGGCATTACATACTTCATAGCAGGATGATGGTTTTGTGCAAACATAAAACAAAAACCACCCTCTTCCAACATTTTTGCAGTATTATCAAGACTTAAATTCAAATTTAGCCCTAATGCTTCTAACATATCTGCACTTCCAGATTTACTAGTAATACTTCTATTTCCATGTTTTGCCACATAACATCCACAAGCTGCTAAGATAATAGAAACTGTACTTGAAATATTGAAACTAAAACTTTTGTCACCACCTGTACCCACTACATCAATAGCTTTATTTTTCAATTCATAGTGTAAAGGTAAAGGGATTGAGTGATCTCTAATTGCACTAGCAGCACCTGCAATCTCAGCTGCTGTTTCACCCCTTTCATATAAATCTATCAAATACTCTTTTACTTCAGTATCAGGCAATCTATTTTCAAAAATATCATCAAATTTTAATTTAGCCATATTAAACATCTATTATCCTTCTATTTTTTTAACATATTCAAACATTTTTGACTTTGGAGTAGACTTTGTTACGGGGATTTGTAACACCTCAAATTTTTCAGTTCGTTCAAGATATTTAATCTCTATAATATCCCCTACTTTAACCTCTTTTGATTTTTTTACAACCTGCTCATTTATAAAAACTACACCATGTGCAAGCATATCTTCAGCAACTGCACGTCTTTTTGTTATATTAACTGCATTTAAATATTTATCTATTCTCATAAAGAAGATTATATCTAAAAATTATTAAAAACCATTTTTGCTATTTTATAAAAATAATTATTTTTATAAATGTAATTTTTCTATTTTAATTTTACAATTATTTAAATTTGTGACAAAAATGTGACGTTATATTATTAGAATATAATCTATTATTTATCCAAAAGGTTGTTGATGGAAGTATTGATTTTAGTAGTTGTTATAATCTTATCTATCTTATTATTTATAAAAAGTGTAAATAGTAAAAGTAGAGAAAAAAACATAAGAAGTGGAATTGAATATGAAAAAAAAGTTGGTAAATATTATCAAAACAAAGGTTATGATGTAGATTACAATGGTATAGAAAAAGGTTTAAAAGATGGTGGAATAGACTTAATATGCAAAAATGATGAGGAGATTTTATTAATCCAATGTAAAAATTGGCAGAAATGGAAGATTAGACATATACATGTTAAAGCTTTTCATAGTGATAGTGTTAAGTATATAGATGAGAATAACCTAAATAAAAAATATGTGAAACTAAAATATGCTATTCCAAACAATCAAATTCTTCATAATTCAGCTATTAATATATTTAGAAATAGCTACTACAACTGCAGATATGAGATTATATAAATTGGTATAATTTAAACCGATTTATAGCTAAGTTTAGATAGAATCACCTTCAAATAATAATCTAATTTTAGGATAAGTTTATGAGTAAAAAAGAAGTTAAAAAAGTAGTATTAGCTTACAGTGGTGGGTTAGATACTTCTATTATATTAAAATGGTTACAAGATGAGTATAATGCAGAAGTAATCACTTTCACTGCTGATTTAGGACAAGGTGAAGAGGTTGAACCAGCAAGAAAGAAAGCTATTGATTGTGGGATTAAACCAGAAAATGTATTTATACTTGATATTAAAGAAGAGTTTGTAAAAGATTATGTTTTCCCAATGTTTAGGGCAAATGCAATCTATGAGGGTGAGTATCTTTTAGGTACATCTATTGCAAGACCACTTATTGCTAAAAAACTTATTGAGATTGCAAATGAAAAGGGTGCAGAAGCTGTATCTCATGGAGCTACAGGAAAAGGTAATGACCAAGTAAGATTTGAGCTTGGTGCACTTGCTTTAAACCCAGATATAAAAGTTATTGCTCCTTGGAGAGAGTGGGATTTAAACTCAAGAGAGAAACTACTTGCATATGCAAAAGAGCATGGAATTGAGATCTCTCAAAAACATATAGATAAAGATGGTAATCCTGCTGTAAGTCCATACTCTATGGATGCAAACTTACTACATATCTCATATGAGGGTTTACACTTAGAAAACCCAAATAATGAACCAGAGGATTCAATGTGGTTATGGACAACTGCACCTGAAGATGCACCAGATACTCCTGAATACATAACTATTGAATATAAAAATGGTGATCCAATCTCAATCAATGGTGAAGCAATGTCACCAGCAACACTATTAAAAACTTTAAATGATTATGGAAATAAACACGGTATTGGTAGAGTTGATATTGTTGAGAATAGATATGTAGGTATGAAAGCAAGAGGTTGTTATGAAACTCCAGGTGGAACAATCATGCTTAAAGCTCATAGAGCTATTGAATCTATTTGTTTAGATAGAGAAGAGGCACACTTAAAAGATGAGTTAATGCCAAAATATGCAAAACTTATCTACCAAGGGTACTGGTTCTCTCCTGAAAGAGAGATGCTACAAGCAGCTATTGATAAAACACAAGAGAGTGTTGAAGGTACAGTAAGATTAAAACTTTATAAAGGTAATGTTATGGTTGTGGGAAGAGACTCTTCTAAATCACTATATAACGATGCTTACTCAACATTTGAAGAGGATGAAGTTTATAACCAAAAAGATGCAGAAGGGTTTATTAGACTTAATGCACTTAGATTTATCATTGCTGGTAAATCTCAAAAATAAACTTAATCTTTATTTTAAACTCTTAAATTACTTATATTATAAGCCTAGTGGGAATATAATCCCACTATAGGCATTTTTTAATCCCTTTTATAAAGGATTTCCCATGAACTATTTAGATGATTTGAAAACTATTGTAAATATCAACTCTTATACCCATAATAAATATGGTGTTGATGAAGTTGGAAAATATATGACACAATGGCTAAGCCCTTTAGGTTTAGAATTAACAAAATATAAAAGAGAACTAATTGGTGATCATCTTTTATTTCAAAGTCAAAGAAAAGTTGGTATAAAAATACTTCTTTTAGGTCATAATGATACAGTTTTTCCAGAAGGTTATTTTGAAGGTTTTCATGAGGATGAAACTTGGGTTTATGGACCTGGAGTTTGTGATATGAAAGGTGGAAATATAGTAGCCTTACAAGCTTTACGAAATATCTTTAATAAAAACAAAAACATCTACAATGTAGATTTTTTATTGGTTTCAGATGAGGAAACAGGAAGTGATGATTCAAAACTTGTAACTGAATCAATTGCACAAAACTATGATTATTGTTTTGTATTTGAAGCAGCTGGTGAAAACCTTGAAGTTGTAACAGCAAGAAAAGGTGTTGGAAGATATATTATAAAAGTTGAAGGTAAAGCAGCACACGCTGGAACCTCATACACAAAAGGGATAAATGCAAACCTAGAAGCGGCAATTAAACTTCAAGAGTATTCTAAACTTACAAACATAAAAAAAGATACAATCGTAAATATAGGTACAATTAATGGCGGGATGGGTATAAACACAGTCTCACCCCATTGTCAAATGGAGATGGAGTTTAGATTTAATTGCTACAAAGAGCAAGAAAGAGTTGTAAGTGAAGTTGAAAGAATAACAAACACCTCATATGTAAAGGGGACAAAATCTTATGCACATGGATTAGTTCAAAGGGGTGTAATGCAAGAGTGTAAAGAGCAACTTGAATTAATTGCACTTTTAGAAGAGATAAGCAAAGAGAAGATAAAAATTGAGCATAGAGGTGGAGTTAGTGATGCAAATATAGTTTCAAGTTGTGGAACTACAACTCTTGATGGTTTTGGTCCCTTTGGTGATAGTGATCATACTCTTCATGAAAGAGCCTTAAAGAGTTCATTTAAACAAAGAATTGATATGATGACAAAGATTTTAGACTATTTTCAAAAAAATTTAGAGGAAGGTATACCATATGATTATGAAATTTAAAGAGTTTTATCCACAAATTGCACAAACTGCTTGGATTGCTCCAAGTGCTGATTTAATTGGTGATATTGAGATTGGTGAAAACTCATCAGTTTGGTTTGGTTGTGTATTAAGAGCAGATGTAAACCAAATAAGAATTGGTAAAAATACAAATGTTCAAGATTTATCAATGATTCATACAGACACACATACTAAAACTATTTTAGGTGACAATGTAACAATTGGTCATAAAGTTATGCTTCATGGTTGTGAAGTACAAGACAACTGTTTAATAGGAATGAGTGCAACTATTTTAGATAATGCTGTTATTGGTGAAGGTTCTATTGTAGGAGCAAATTCACTTGTAACTCAAGGTAAGAAGTTTCCACCTAGAAGTTTGATTATGGGAAGTCCAGCTAAAGTTGTAAAACAATTAACACAAGAGGATGTTGATGGTTTAATTAAACATGCAGCGCATTATGTGGATTATAAAAACGATTATTGTTAATTAAGTTTTGAGTATGATTTATGGTTTGATACAAACAAGTTTAATCTCATACTCACCTGTTCTATAATTTAATCTTTTTTCTTGTTTATATTTTAAGCCTTGTTCAATACATTGATTTTTTTGAGATTTCATTGTATTAAAACATCCACTAAATAAAAACATTAAAACAAAAGGAATAAGTAAGCTCGAAAATAACTTTTTCATCTCTTCCTCCTTAAAATATATATTAAATAATAAACCTATACTCTACTATTTAATATATCCATAGTATCTACTACCAACTGCTTTATATCAAAAGGCTTTGGCAAACACTTTGTTACACCTACTCTATCTAGTTGAACTGCAATCTCTGAGTCATATGCAGAAGTAACTATTGTAGGGATATTTGGACACAACTCTTTGATCTCTTCAAGCATAGAAATACCATCTTTATTAGGCATTACTATATCTGTAATAATTAGATCAAAGTTATCTTCAGAAAACCTACTTAATCCATCAACACCATCTTTAGCAACGATAACATTAAATAGATATTTTAAACAACTTTCTACATTGTGTCTAATAACATCTTCATCTTCAACATAAAGTAAAGTAAACTTTTTAGGAGCATCTATTTGACTACTATACATGATACACCTCCTCAATTTAATAATTATAATTGAAAAGGGTATCACAATAGTACTATTTTATATTAAGTCGGTATCCAAAGCCATAAATATTTTCAATATCAAGCTCTGGAATCTTTTTTCTAAGTCTTGATACTATATTTTTTAAATTAGCAATCGTAGGGGAACTATTATCATCATCAAACCATAAATAGTTTAAAATCTCCTCCACTGTATGGGTTTTTTCCGCATATTTAAGTAGTAGTTCGAGAAGTTTAATCTCTTTTTTTGTCAGTTTTATATTTTCATCATTGTAAAATATTTGTTTAGTATCTTTATTCCAATAAATATTTTTATCAATATTTATTATTTTTGTTTCAACAACATTATCATTATCTTTTTTATTTAGATGCATCTCTTTTAATTTAACAAATACTGTATTTACAAACTTGTCATAATTTAATGGTTTAGAGATAAATTGAGATATTCCAATATTAATCAACTCTAGAAGATAGTGGGATTCACTATGAGCAGAGAGTACTATTAAAACCTGTTCACTATTCTCTTTGTAAACCAGTTTAGTAAACTCAATACCATCCATTATAGGCATTTGTATATCTGTTATTACAAAATCATAATAAGAGCCTGTCTCATTTTTGTAATTGAGATATTTTTCTATACCCTCTTTTCCATTGGTTGCTAATTCTACTTTTGGAAAAATCAACTTTAAAAGTTCATTTGTCTCTTTTAAGATATTTTCATCATCTTCTACAAAAAGTACACTCTTATCTTTCGCATATTCTTCTAACAGGATATAATCAATCAATTTTATCTCCTAACAAGTGATATTTAATTATACTAAAAAAAATATTTTATTTGTTTTAGTTAGGAAAATAATGGACAATCAACTTTTTAGTAGTTTCTTTAATAATACCATTGAGGGTGTTATTGTGATTGAAGATGGTTTTATATTGGATATAAATGATTCAATGATGAGTATTTTAGAATATTCAGATAAAAAGGAGTTGATTGGTAATCTTGCAACTGGTATCTTATTACCTAAAATTCACCAAACTTTTTTAGAATATAACCATAGTACTTTTGAAGAGATCTCTCTTATAACAAAAGAGGGAAAAATCATACCCGCAATTATAAAGATAAAAGATATTGAACAAAATAATAAACTTTATAAAATGGTATTTATACTAGATTTGAGTGAACTAAAACAAAAAGAGAGTTTACTTGTAGAGCAGTCAAGAATGGCAGCAATGGGTGAGATGCTATCTATGATTGCACACCAATGGAGACAACCACTCTCTTCTATTGGTGCTGCAATTTCAAATATAAAACTAAAATTAAAAATGAAAAAGATGGATAATGAGACTCTAGAGGAGAAGCTTTATGATATAGATAAATATCTCCATTATATGTCAAAGACTATTGATGATTTTAGAAATTTCTTTAGAAACAATTCTGAAAAAAAAGAATTGGGTTCTGTAAATGGTGTTGTTTCAACTACCTTGGAGTTAATAGAAAAGGTTTTCATAAATAATGGGATAACAATCATAAATTCAGAAGAAAAATTAAACCCTTTATATCTATATAAAAGTGAGTTATTACAAGTTATTTTAAATATATTAAATAACTCAAAAGACGCTTTCCATGAAAATAGTATAGAAAATGGGATAATCAAAATAGATTATGAAGAGGATGAAAATACTCAAAAAATACTTATAAGTGATAATGCAGGAGGGATTCCACAACATATTATTGATAATATCTTTGATCCATACTTTTCTACAAAAGATAAGAAAAATGGTACAGGATTAGGGCTTTATATGTGTAAAACTATAATAGAAAAACATTTTGAAGGTACTATTATTGCTAATAACAATAGTGAAGGTGCAGTATTTACAATAGTATTAAGTAAATAAAAAGAGAATATCTCTTTTTATTTTCCAGGATAAGCTTCACCTAGTTTTGAATATAACTCTTTAAAACTTACATTATCCATATCTTCAAGTAAACTAATCATAACGACATTATCTTCATCACCATTCCACTCTTTGATATAAGTACCCTCTTTATATCCATTATCTTGTCTAAATTTATTTAAACAGTTTTTACCAATATAAAGTTTTTGTAACCAAGTAAATGAAAGTCCAGAGATTTTACAACATCTAAAGAATTGATCAATAAATCTTTCAATCCCACTAAAAGTTGGCATATTTCCAGTTTCTATTGCCAATGAGATATAAGATAACTTTTCTGCTTCTTTTACCATCAATTTAACATCAATATCCTCAACTGGTTCATATATACAATGTGTATTAACTAATGAAACTGCTCTTGGTACATTTGTTTCTTGTAAAATATAAGACATCAAAAAGTGCCAAATATCTACTAACTCTACATGAAGATTGTTCATATCTGGTTCTGCATTGATACTTTTCCAGTGTTTCCATGGTGTTGAATCAATAAGCTCAGCTACTTCCATATGGATACATCTAAGCCAATTAATATCTTTACCAAATTTATTAATACCCAATTCCCAGTTTTTTCCATTTGTAGAGTCATTCAACTCTTTTTGTAATAAAAACATCTCTTCTAATTTATGTGGAAAAGATGAAGCTTCCTCTAAAAGTTGTGCCAAAGGTAAACACTCCTCTACTAAACTATCTAAAGAGGAATTATTAGGAAGCTCATGATCCCCTTTTAAAAGATGTATAATTAATGAAACAGTATAAGGGATCTCATCTTTTTCTTCCCATTCTAAAATATCTGAGGGAGTAACTCCAATATATCTTACAAAATCTTCTATACTTAAAAAACCTAATGTTCTAATGCTATCTTTTAACTCATTATATAACAAACTCAACTCCTAGCTTTTGAAAAAAAATAAATATTATTGTACTTAAAAAATACTTTACAACAAATCTCTTACGCCATTGGTAACTCTATTGTAAAAACTGCACCCAATTCTGAGTTTTTTACACTTAACTTACCATGACAATGTTTTTCGACAATAGTCTTACACATATAAAGACCTAATCCTGTACCATTTTTTTCATCTTTTGTTGAAAAATATGGGTCAAATATCTTTTTAATAATCTTCTCACTAATACCACCAGCATTATCCTCAACCTCAATAATGGCATTTTTTTCTTTTGTGTAGTATGAGATATTAAGTATTCTATTGTTTTTTTCATTCTCCAGTAAAACATCCCTTGCATTTTTCAAAAGGTTGATTAATACTTGGATAATCTCATTTACATATAGTTTAAACCTTATATCTTCTGATTGTTTTATGCGTACTTTTATATTATCGTTTTTAAACATAAATGATGTGAACTCTAATGTTCTATCTATAAGCTCCTCAATACTTATCTTCTCTTTATCTTTGTGTGGGATAAAAAAGTCCCTAAAATCATCAATTGTTTTACTCATATAATCCAATTGTTTAGAGATATCAGTTACAACCTGTTTTAATAACTCATCACTTATTTGTCCATCTGACATCTTACTTAGAGGAAGTTTATGACTTAAAATAGAAACAGCTTGCAAGGGTTGTCTCCACTGATGTGCAATCATTGATATCATCTCCCCCATTGCAGCTGCTTTTGATTGTTCTATTAAAATCTCTTGTTGCTCTTGTAATTTTTTTTGTGGGGTGATATCTTGATAAATAGCATTATAAGATTCAACTTTGCCTAAACTATTTATTTGAGGCATAATTACAATATCAACCCAAAAAAAATCACCATTCTTCTTTTTATTTCTTAATTCCCCATGCCAAGTTTTACCACTAGTTATTGTTGACCAAAGCTCTTTATAAAACTTTTTTTTATTATCTGGGTCTTTTATTATATTATGTTTATTACCAACTAAATCCTCTTTTGTGTAACCTGTAGCATCACAAAAAGCTTGTGTTACATTGGTTATTACTCCATTGGTATCAGTTTGTGAAACCATTATAAACTCATGAGTTAAATCCTCTAATTTAGAGAGTCTATTCTCCACATCTTTTATTCTTTTAGAGTATCTAGCTAATACAGTTACAAAAGTTTTTTCATGGATATTAGTAATCTCTTTTAATAATTCAAAGGAGAGAAGCTCGTTTTTATTAAAACAATAAAATATAGATTTTTTAAAGGCACTAAAAAATAAAAAAAACTCAGAGGTGCTTATCCCTTTATCTTTTAACATCCCTAAAAATTCCTCTAAAACCTCACACTCTAGTATCTCTTTTTTATTTTCTATTGTTTTTATATAAGAATCTAAAATGAAAACAGCATACTGTTTTAAAAAAACCTTTATAGAGATTTTATGAGTTTTAAGAATAGAGTAAACCTCTTCATCTTTTACCCAATCTCTCAAAATATCAATTTTGTGTTTAATTAATATATGAGTAAATTGAGTTAATTGCATCATCTATTGTTTTTTGGTTGATAAAATCCACAGTCAAAGCCACTGTTTTTTTTAACTACACTAGAGGGTATTTCTCTTGATTTAAATCCATAGGCTTTGCAACCATGGGGTTGTCTTGGCTGCCATGTCACAAAATAGTATATACATTTTTGGCAAATAATTCTTTTAGTCATTCCCATTTTTCCCACTAAATTTCAACTCTACTTTGAATAGCTTTTGATAATGATAAAACATCCACATTTTCTAAACTTACACCAGTTGGTACACCTTGAGCTATTTTTGTAAAATTTATATTTTTATCTTTTAGTTTATCTTCGATATATAAAATAAAAGCATCATTCGATAATGATGGAGTGATTGCAAATAGCATCTCCTTAACACTATTTTCATCAACAAAATTTAATAATCTATCGATACAATCTGCTTCTAACTCTTCAATAACAAAATAAACACCATCAAATTGATTAGACTCTTCAATTATAAATATATCTTTTGCACTTTGAACAATACAAACTTTTGTATGATCTTTAGTATCATCTAAACAGTTTTCACATATCTCATGTTCACTCATAGAACCACACTTAATACATCTTTTTATATTTTTTAAAGCGTTCTCTATACTATGTGCAATTTTAATACCAGAATAGTTATCATTCATAACGATATGATAAGCTAGTCTAAGTGCAGATTTCTTACCAATTGTTGGTAAAGATTCAAATGCATCAACTAAATCATAAAACTTTTCTAAACCTTTTTTCATACAGATATTATACCAAACTAATGATAATAAATAGCAATTAAGTTCAAAAACTGCTAAATTAATTCTCAGAGTTTATCTTCTTATATGCAAGTTTTAGATAAAATCGCGAAAAATATATATTTAGGAGCTATTAATTGACTGAGATAGATTATTATGAATTATTGGAAATAAGTAAAGACAGTGACAAAAGTACAATTAAAAAAGCTTATAGAAAAATGGCTATGAAATATCATCCAGATAAAAATCCAGATGATCATGAAGCAGAAGAGAAGTTTAAAGCAGTAAATGAAGCTTACCAAGTATTAAGTGATGATGAAAAAAGAGCAATCTACGATAGATATGGTAAAGCTGGACTTGAAGGTCACGGTCAAGGTGGAGGTTTCTCTGGTGGTTTTGATGATTTAAGTTCTATATTTGAAGAGATGTTTGGTGGTTCTGGTTTTGGTGGTTTTGGTGGCTCATCAAGAAGACAAAGAAAGAGCTACAACTATAACCTAGATATCGCTGTGGAACTTGTTGTTGAATTTAATGAAGCAGTATTTGGTTGTAAAAAAGAGGTAAGTTTCTCTTACAAAGATGCTTGTACTGATTGTAAAGGTACTGGTGCTAAAGATGGTAATCTTTCAACTTGTCCACATTGTCAAGGGCAAGGTCAAGTTCATATGAGACAAGGTTTTATGACATTCTCTCAAACATGTCCACACTGTAATGGTTCAGGACAATCTGTAGGATCTAAATGTAATACTTGTTCAGGAACTGGATATAAAGAGAAGAAAGAGAAATTTGAAGTAAATATTCCAGAGGGTGTAAACGATGGAAATAGAATAAGAATCTCAAATAGAGGAAATATTGCACCAGATGGAACTAGAGGTGATTTATACTTACAAATTAGAGTAAAAGAGGATCCTCACTTTATCAGACATGATGATGATATCTATATTGAAGTGCCAATATTCTTTACTCAAGTAGCCCTTGGTGCTACTATTAAAATCCCTGGATTAAGAGGGGAACTAGAGCTTAATGTTCCAGCAGGAACTAGAGATAAAGAACAATTCAAATTCCAAGGTGAAGGTGTACAATCAGTACAAGGTTATGGAAAAGGTGATTTAATTGTACAAGTTAAAATCAACTATCCAAAAACTTTAAACGAAGAACAAACACAACTATTGGAAAAACTTCAAGAATCATTTGGAGTTGAAAGTAAACCACACGAATCAAACTTTGAAAATATGTTTGACAAAGTTAAAAAGTGGTTTTCATAAAATTTTTATAATCTATCCACTCTTTGGATAGATTATTTATATCTTTAATCTACTAACTTACATATTTATTTAATACAACTATTAAACTCAATATAGTATAAATATAACAAAAAAAGGGATAAGTTTGTTATATAATTCTCAAAGAATGGTTATGTATCCCCATTTAAATGCTGCAGGGATACTTTTTGGTGGTCAAGCTTTATCTTGGATTGATGAAGAGGCTATTATATTTGCAGCGCAACTTTTAGATACACAAAAACTTGCAACTGTAAAGATGAGTGAAGTTTACTTTAAAACACCTGCACATATTGGTGATATTGTTGTTATTGGTACAGAGTTAATAAAAACAGGACAAACCTCTATTACAGTAAGATGTGAGATAAAAAACAAAACAACAGATAAGGTGATTGTTGCAGTTGATGAGATTGTAATTGTTGCTTTAGACTATAACAAAAAACCAACAAAACATATTTTAGCAGATAGAAAAAAGATATATAAAAAATCTACTTAAGAAAACTCTTAAGTAGATTAGTCTTTAAAACATTTTTTTAGATGATGTATATCCATTGGTTTTGTAAATAACGACACAATAATAATAGTTATAAAAGATAAAGGTAAAGCTATTATAAGTGCATCAACAAAGATTATCTTCCCACTTAAAATTGAATTCACACCAAATATAGCTTTTGCAAGCCCCAACTCCTTTGCCTCTTTAAAATGTACAAAAAGCAGCCAAAAAGATGAAACAAAAAGTCCCACAAGCATAGATAAAATTGCAGCTACTTTAGTTACTCTTTTCCAAAATAGTCCAGTTAAAAAGGCAGGTAAAAAAACTGAAGCACATAAGGCAAAGAAGATTGCAGTACTTCTTGCAATAATTGCTGGCTGTTTATCAAAGGCATAAGCTAAACCAACAGATAGAGAAATCATAATAACTATTCCAACTCTTGTGACCATAACTGAATTCATTCCAGGTTTAATCTGCTCTATCAAGTCTCTACCAAATGCTGTTCCCATTGTATGAAACTGTGAGGAAAGGGTTGACATAGCTGCACTAATTAAAGCAAAAAGGAAAATAAAACTAAACCATTTAGGCATAGCTGTATTTATAAAATGGGGAATAACCTTTCCAATACTTCCTGCACTTTGTAAGGCATTTTTTCCACCATTAAACTCAAAATACCAAGCATTTGTTAAAGTTCCTACAATAAATACAATCCCTGTCATTGCTACAATAAAAATCCCACCTATTAATACTGCTCTATTTAACTCTTGTTTTGAATTAACTGTCATAAATCTTACTATCAATTGTGGCTGAGCTAACACCCCTATTCCAACACCTAAGGTTATGGTAGTAATTACAAACAACCAACCAGGACTTAAAAGAGTAGGCATCTCATTCCAACTAGTAAATCCCCACATAGTTGAAAGTTTCATCATAAAATCTGCACTTCCTGGAGAAAATCTACTTATATCTTGGATAATAAGTGGTTCAACTGTGATTCGCCAAACATTATCAAGCTTCAAATAAGCCTTTTCTATTCCTCCTAAGGAATCAAAAGTAAAATATAAAAGCAATACCATTGCGATAAACATAATGCTACCTTGTAAAGCATCTGTTAACATCACACCTTTTAAGCCACCAGCAATAACATAGGCTGTAATTATAATAGAGAAAACAAATAAGGCAGTATGGTAATCTACACTAAAATATAGTGTTATAAAATGTGTACCACCAATTAATACAGCAGTGGCATATAAAGGCATAAAAAGTAAGATAATCACTCCCCCAAAGATTTGAATAAACTTAGAATCAAACCTTTTACCCAAGAGTTCTGGAAAAGTGTGTGCATTAAGTCTATACCCCATCTTTCTTGTTGGATTACCTAAAAAAACAAAAGCTATAAAGATACCTATAAAAATATTAAAAAAAGTTAACCACAAAAGGGAGTTTCCAAGCCAAGCTGCAACACCACCAAAACCAACAATTGCAGCTGTAGATATAAAAGTTGCCCCATAAGATAAAGCCATTATAAAAGGATGAGTATCCCTTCCTGCAACCAAATAATCAGTTGTATTTTTAGTTTTTTTATACCCTAAAAAACCTAGATATCCAACCAATGCTAAGTACAATATGATAATTATATTTTCAAAAATTCCCATTAGAGTCCTTTTTCAATATTATCTTCAATCTTAGCCCATTTTTTTACATCTTTATCAAGTTTTTCATCACCATCTTTATTCCAATTTGTTGCTCCATACCAAATACAAAGTATTGAAGAAGCAATTGTTAGCCAAAGAGCTAAACCCACCCCAAAATCTGATCCAAACATCTATTTTCTCCCAAAATAAAATTAAACTTAAAAGAATTTTATAAAATAAAATATTATATGAGACTAAAGGATTTTAAATTATTTACTTTGTAGTTAAATAAGAGGGAAATATAGACTAATAATTGTAAATATATTATATATTATTTTTGATTATTTCATATTTTATGTAAATTTTTTATAAAAAAGTATACTTCATTAAAATAAAGTATAAATTTTAACAAATTTTAAAATTTATATACAATTGTTATTTAAATTTTCTTTAAATCTTAATTTTTTTGTATAATTATTAGAATAATTAAACCCTATTAATTAAATATTACAAGAATTATAATATATTTATTATATTTTTTTCAAAATAATTTTAATATTACACAATATTTGAGTAATAAATTAAATTAAACCTTAATAAATAAAGTTATTTGTATAATATTTGTAAAAATTAATAATTAGGAAAAAGATGAAACAAACACTAATGGGAAATGATGCAATTGCATTGGGGATGATTCACTCAAATATAGATATGGTTTCTGGATATCCAGGAACTCCTTCTAGTGAGATTTTAACTAATGTACAAAAATTAAAAAAACAGATGAATTTAGATTTGTATGCTCAATGGGCTACAAATGAAAAAGTTGGTTTCGAAGTTGCTTACGCTGGGGCAATAGCTGGAAGAAGAGCCGCAGCAACTATGAAACAAGTGGGTCTAAATGTAGCAAGTGATGCCTTGATGAGTGCTGCATATATAGGAAACCTTGGTGCTTTTGTACTTGTAGTAGCTGATGATCCTGGTTTCCACTCATCTCAAACAGAGCAAGACAGTAGAGTTTTTGCAAAGTTTGCAAAGATTCCTGTATTAGACCCAGCAACTCCACAAGATGGTTATGACTTTGTAAGTTTGGCTGCTGATATCTCAGAAAAGTTTCAAACACCAACAATGTTAAGACCAGTGATGAGAGTTTGTCATGCTAGGCAAATAGTTGAAGTAAAAGAGGAGTTTGAATTTAAACCAACAAAAGGTGAATTCAAAAGAGATATTCCAAGATGGGCTGCTGTTCCAAGAGCTGGTAGATTAAGGCAAGGTTATGAGATGATTGATAGACTAGAAGCTATCAAAGAGTATAACTGGGAAGAGTTAATAAAACCAGAGTTTGAGGCCTGTAAAGGTGGTAAATTTCTTGTTCTTTGTTCTGGAACAGGATATGGGTTTGCAAAAGAGGCTTTAGATGATTTAGGTGTTGAAGCAGATATTGTTAAATTTAAAATGCCTTACCCTCTTCCAGCTGAAAAGATTAAAGAACAGTTTAATAACTACGAAAAGGTTTTAGTTGTTGAGGAGCCAATGCCATGTATTGAAGAGCAAATCTTAACTGAAAAGGTGCATGGAAAACTTGATAACACTATGCATATAATAGATGAGTTACAAAAGGTTTATATCCAAGATGCACTAAAAAAACTAGGCTTATATGATAAAGAGAATATCTATCCAGTTATACCTTTTAAAGAGGAGATTCCAGCTAGACCACCTAACTTATGTCCTGGTTGTCCACATAGAGATGTTTATTACTCTATTATGAAGGTGTTTAAAAAGAAAAAATCTATATACCCATCAGATATTGGTTGTTATACCTTAGCTATAAACCAAGATGCCATAGATACTGTTTTATGCATGGGTGCTTCTGTTTCTATGGCTAGTGGTTTCTCAATCGCTGACCCAGATAAATATACAGTTGCTACTATTGGAGATAGTACATTTTTCCATGGAGGGATACCACCACTTATAAATGCGGTATATCAAAAACACAAGTTTTTATTAGTGATTTTAGATAACTCAGTTGTAGCAATGACAGGAAGACAACAACCTCCACAAAGACAAAATGGTGAAGTTGATATTGCCAAAATTGCTGAGGGTTGTGGTGCAAAAACTTTTGAATATCAATATTCTAACGATTTAAATAACACCATAGATTTCTTCAAAGAGATGAAAAAAGAGTATGAGAAGGCAGAAGGTCCAATTGTTGCAGTTGTAAGAGAGTTTTGTGTCTTAGATAAAGATGTAGTAAATGATCATCTTCCAGGTGAGTTCTCAACTGTAATTGAAGAGAAATGTATAGCATGTGATCATTGTACAACTGTTTATAAATGTCCTCCAATGGCTTATAATGATGATGACAAAATTGAAATCGATCCTTTTTTATGTATAGGTTGTGGTTCATGTTTAAATGTAGTTTGTCCAACAGAAGCCTTTACGCTTGATGAAGAAAGGGGTAAATAAGATGAGATATCAAATAGTTATAGCAGGCTTTGGTGGGCAAGGTTCTGTTTTTTTAGTAAAGATTTTAGCTTTATGTGCAGGAAATAAAAATGTTGCTTGTTTAGGTACAGAAAACCATGGGATGTCACAAAGGGGTGGAGCTGTATCTTGTACTATAAAACTTGGTGATTATACAAATCCAGTAATTGATGCCAATCAAGCAGACCTGTTGATAGGTTTAGAAAAAAATGAAGCTCTAAGAAATATCAGTTATCTTAAACAAGATGGAACTTTAGCAGTTAATGCTGATGAATCTTTTCCAAAAGAGGATTTAAAGGCTACAACTATCCAAATAGATGCTTTTAGTAAGGCAAAAAACAAAGAGTTTCCCATACAAGGATTAAATGTATATATGCTAGGGATTGTATTAGCTAAATGTGAAGATTTCCCTTTTACTCTTGAAGATGTAAAAGAGGCTTTAGTTCAATTTAATCCAAAAGTTGCCCAACAAAATATAGAAGTACTTGAAAAAGCTATTGCAGATATAAAAGGATAGATATGATTTGGAATCAAATAGAGAGTAGTCCACAAGAAGAGATAATAAATCTACAATCAAAAAGATTAAAGCAGACAGTTGATAGAGTATATAATCTTACAACCTTTTATAAATCAAAATTTGATGAACTTAATATCACTCCAAAAGATATTAAATCTATAAAAGATATCTCAAAACTACCTTTTACTAAAAAACAAGATTTAAGAGACCATTACCCATTTGGTCTTTTTACAGTACCTATGAGCCAAGTGGCAAGAGTACACTCTTCATCAGGAACAACTGGAAAACCAACAGTTGTTGGTTATACAAAAAGTGATTTGGATGTTTGGGATGAAGTGATGGCTAGAGTTTATACTATGGCTGGTGTTACACAAGATGATATTGTTCACAATGCTTATGGATATGGGCTATTTACTGGGGGATTAGGACTTCATGGTGGAGCTGAAAAAGTTGGAGCTACTGTTATACCTAGTTCTGGTGGATTTACAGAAAGACAAGCTATGCTAATGAAAGATTTTGGAGCAACTGTTTTAGCTTCAACCCCCTCTTTTGCCCTTCATATTGCAGAAGTTGCTGCAAAAGCTGGTGCATGTTTTAAAAACGATTTTAAACTAAAAGCTGGTGTTTTTGGGGCAGAACCAACCTCAAAAGGTTTAAAAGAAGAGGTAGCAAAGGTTTGGGGAATAGATTATCATGAGGTTTATGGTTTATCTGAGATAATTGGACCAGGTGTTAGCTGTTCTTGTAAACACTCTGAACTATTACATGTTTTTGAAGACCACTTTTATCCAGAGATAATAGATCCAAAAACTGGCGAGCAGTTACCTGATGGACAAAGAGGTGAACTTGTAATAACCTCACTTACAAAACAAGCCTTACCAATCATAAGGTATAGAACTGGGGATATAACCTCTCTTACAAGAACTCCATGTAGATGTGGTAGAACTATGGTAAGAATGGAGAGTGTTGTAGGTAGAGTTGATGATATGATTATCATAAATGGAGTAAATGTTTACCCATCACAAGTTGAACATGTTATTTCTCAAACAGAGGGTTTAACACTAAATTATCAAATAATTATAGATAAAAAAGGGCATTTAGACCAATTGGAGATATTAATTGAGATTAATGATGAGATTATGATAGATTCAATTACGGAGATTGAGAAAATCAAAAAAACTATTCAACAAAACCTACTTAGCAATCTATATATAAAAACTAGTGTAAAACTAGTTGAACCTAGAAGTATAGAAAGAAGTGTTGGTAAAGCTGTAAGAATTGTGGATAAAAGGAGATAAGGTGAAGTACTCTATAAAACAACTCTCAATATTTATTGAGAATAAAAAAGGTGAACTAACTCAAGTTACAGAGATCTTATCAAAAAACAAAATCTCTATCAAAGCTATTAACTTAGTTGATGGTAGTGATTTTGGTATCTTAAGAGTTTTAGTAGATGATAGTGAATCTACAAAAAGAATCCTAGATGATAATGGTTTTTCTTTGACTATAAGTGAGGTTTTTGCAGTATTGATTGATGACCATATTGGCTCTTTTAATGAAGTATTATCCATACTATCCCAAAACGATATAAATATAGAATACACCTATACTATAAACACTACAAACAAAGGGGCATTTATTTTCAAGGTATCAAAAGATGATTTTAGCAAAGCTACAAAGCTTTTATCTAAGTCAAAAGTGAAACTTCTAGAAAATATTTAACAATATAAAGTTTTATTTAACAAAAATGAAATTATAATTTTTTTACTAAAAGAGGAAGGTTTATATGCTAACTCCAAAAGAGATAAGTAAACTTTTTGAAGTGCAAATCAATACATTATATAACTGGAGAAAAAGTAAGCCAAAACTATTTGGATATTTACAAAATGCAGATTATAATTCAAAAATAAACAACGAAATTAACGCTTTGTTAGATTATTTTTCAAGTACTATACAAAAAGATTTTACATTAAAAGAGATAGATTTTTTAATTATTAGTGATTTTGAATTAAACTCAATTGAAGAGGTCAATGAGTTTGAAAGTTACTTTATGAAAGCAAACTATAAAACACTAACAACTAAACATAAATTTGTATTAAATATCTACGATAAGCTCAAAGAGCTAAATGTTATAGAAAAATATATACTATATAAGAAGATTTTCAAAATTAGGAAATTTGGAGATAAAAATAGAGCTGAGTTTTTTAGTGAATATATAAAAAAAGAGGAGAATAATTAATGCCTAATTATTTAGATAGCCACCCAGATAAAAATGGATATTTTGGAAGATTTGGTGGTTCATTTATACCTGAAGTCTTACAAGAGCCTTTCAAAAAAATCACAGAGGCTTATGAATTTTTAAAAAAAGACAAAAAATTTATTGAAGACTTAAAATATGTGAGAAAGCATTATCAAGGCAGACCTACTCCAATAAGTTTTGCAAAAAATCTAACAAACTATTGTAATGGAGCAAAAATCTATCTAAAAAGGGAAGATTTAAACCACTCAGGTGCACATAAACTAAACCATTGCATGGCAGAGGTAATCTTAGCAAAACATATGGGATTTAAAAAAGTTATTGCTGAAACAGGAGCTGGGCAACATGGAGTTGCATTAGCAACAGCAGCTGCATATTTTGGTTTAGAGTGTGAGATACATATGGGTGAAGTTGATATAAAAAAAGAGCACCCAAATGTAGTAAGAATGAAAATTCTAGGTGCAAAAGTGGTACCTGCAACCCATGGACTTAAGACTTTAAAAGAAGCAGTTGATTCAGCTTTTGAAAGTTATATCTCACAAGCTGATACTGCTATTTATTGTATCGGTTCAGTTGTTGGGCCACACCCTTTTCCTATGATGGTTAGAGATTTCCAAAGTATTGTAGGGATTGAAGCAAAAGAGCAGTTTTTAGAGCATGAGAAAAGACTTCCAGATAATATTGTTGCTTGTGTAGGTGGTGGTTCAAATGCTATGGGAATTTTTGCACCTTTTATTGATGAGGAACAAATTGCACTATATGGGGTGGAACCAATGGGTAGAGGTGATAAACTAGGTGAACACTCAGCTACACTAACCCATGGCCAAGAGGGGATTATGCACGGGTTTAATTCTATTATGTTAAAAGATGAAAATGGTGAGCCTGCTCCTGTTTACTCTATTGGTTCAGGTATTGATTATCCATCAGTTGGACCTGAGCATGCATACCTAAAAGATATTGGTAGAACAAAAGTTGGATTATGTGACGATGAAGAGGCGATTGATGCCTTTTATAAACTTTCTCAACTTGAAGGTATTATTCCCGCTTTAGAATCAGCTCATGCAGTTGGCTTTGCTATGAAACTATCACAAAACTCCCCTAAAGACCACACTATTTTAGTAAACTTAAGTGGTAGAGGTGATAAAGATATAGATTTTGTAGTTGAAAACTACCCTATTCCAAATGCAAAATTTTAAATAAAAGAGAGTTTTCTCTTTTATTTAATTACAATCACTTTTTTTAGATAAAAACTTTAACTCATCACAAGAGAAACCAGCTTTTTTTCTAGCTTCAAAATTTAAACTATACTGTTTTGAGGTTGAGCCAGGATATACTCTTTCTAAAATCTCTATATAAACCTTTTCAGGATTTAGATTTTGTTTGTCACACTCATATTTAAACCACCTATCACCTTTTGTTACATGGTCAATCTCTTCTTCTAAAATCACATTTAGTGCACCAATTATTTTTTGATTAAACTCATCTGGGTTTGAGTTTAGCTTATCCATTATTTTTGGATTTTGCTCCAAGCCATTTGCTTCTAAAAACCTTGGAACCACTGCCATTCTAGATAAAAAATCTGGTGTTTTTTTCATAGCCTCAAAAAGATTTGTATGAACCTCTAAGGCCCCATAATATGAATCAAGTTCAACTAAAAGTTTTTCTATCATCTCAAAATGTCTAACTTCATCATCGGCAACCTCTAACCAATCATCATAATACTCTTTTGGAAGATTTGTAAATCTTAATGCAGCATCTAAAGCTAAATCAATTGCACTATACTCAATATGTGCAATTGTATGCAAAAGATTGATTTTACCCTCTTTTGTATTCATATATTTTCGATGACTCACTTTTTGTGGTGGTACAATCTTTAAAAAATTTTCATATGAGGGTTTTTCCATTTTATAAGGAAGATACCCATCCTCTTTTTCATAATTTTCACTTAAATAATTTTTATAAAAGGTTTTAAATTTTTCAATTTTTAGCTTAGGATTACCCTCATTTATAACATTTTCTATACATTTATAATAATTCATAAACTACCTTACAGCTTAGATAATATATACTTAAAATAAATTCTATCTAAGTAAGGATTAAAATTTAATGGAAATTAAACTTCATCCTATGGGAGACTATAGAACAAATTGTTATGTAGTTACTGTAAACGATAAAGACTTTATTATAGACCCAGGTGTTGGTGCAACTGCATGGCTAAAACAAAATGTTAAAAATCCTATTGCAATATTAAATACACATGGACATTTTGATCATGTTTGGTCAAATAAAGAGACAAAAAACGAGTTTGGCATAGATATATATACACCTAAAGATGATGCTTTTATGCTAGAACAAGACCCTTATGGTTTTGGTATGCCAACATCTACGCCTGATATATTAGTTGAGCATGACCAAGAGTTTGATTTTGATGGTGTTAAAGTAAAATTCCACTTTTTTCCTGGACACACCCCTGGTTGTTCAGCTATTGAAATAGAAGATACACTTTTTAGTGGTGATTTTATATTTAATGGTTCAATAGGTAGATGTGATTTACCACACTCTGATCCATCATTAATGATTAAAAGTATTGATAAAATTCTACAATGGGACAAAAATATTAGAATATATCCAGGACATGGAGACTCTACAACCTTAAAAAGTGAAAGAGGTTCATTAGTTAGTTGGAAAAATTACTTATAGGATAGAGATTTATGGATAATTTATTACTATTAAATGCAAATAGTGTAAAGTTGATTCTTCAGTTAAATGATGAATTAAAAAAAATGAATAATTTTGATATGATTTTTAAAACCATAACAAACTTTTTAGAAAAAGAGTATAAGGTAACTCACTACTTAGCCACAATAAATGATAACCTTATATATTCTAATTTTGAACTAGCCCATGGGCTAAAATTCAAAGATTTTAGTATTGAACTTAATAGTGAGAATGAATTAAAAGTATCTATTTTCTATGAAAATGATGAAAAAATTGAAAAAGTATTAGAGAATAATATTGAGGTGATAAAAGTTTTATTTAATGTTATTTCACAAACAGTTTACTCAAAATTTCTAGAATTTAAACTTGATGAACTATCTTTAAAAGACTGTCTAACTGGTCTTTATAATAGACAATATATTGATGAATACCTAAAAACAACTCTACCTTTATCAAATAGAGAAAGAAAGAAAATGGCCTTTATAAAAATAGGTATTGATCATTTTAAAGCTGTTATTGATGAATTTGATTATAATATTGGTGATAAAGTTTTAAAAGAACTTGCAAAAAGCGTTCAAAGTTGTGTAAGAAAATCTGATTTAGTTGCTAGAATTGAAGCAGATGAGTTCTTTGTTGTTTTACACAATGTATTGAGTGAAGAGAACGCAATAAAAATAGCAAATAAAATTGTTGAAAACTTTAAAAATGTACAAGTAATCGTAAATGAAGAGAGTAATCAAACTCTAATGAAAACGATCTGTACAGGGGTTTCTATCTACCCAGATGATGCACAAAAAATTGAAGATATTTTTAGATCATCTGATATAGCTTTATATGAAGCAAGAAACAAAGGTAGAAGTCAAACCTTTAAATTTAAAAAAGAAGAAACAAATACATTTGATTTATTCTAAGGGAAGAAATGAGTAAAAGTATATTAAAACTGATTGAGAAATCTGCAACTGATAAAAATGCTTTTAAGGCATTAGAAAAAATATATAAACTTTATGATCAATTGCAATACTCATCAAATTTAAAACAGATGGCTGAAGATACCTTTCTTTGGCTAAATACTAATTTTAATATTGATAATGTAACTTTTTCTTTATTTGATATTGAAAGAAACAATAGAGAAAATGTGTTTATTGAAGGGGAAGAGTTTAACTTAGATGATAACCTATCTTTCTTTTTTATCATAAATACACATACAAATCTAAATGCTATAGTATCATTTTCAGCAAATTCAAAAAGTCATTATGAGATTATTAACACCCAATATGAGATTATAGAGTCAGCACTATTTCAAGTTTCACCAATAATCCAAAATGGAATAATTAAGAAAAACTTTATTGAATCTTTATCTTTAGATTCTGTAACACAAGTTTATAATAGACACTATTTAATTGAAAACCTAAATAAACAGATACATCTATCAAGAAAAGATTATAACTCAATCTATTTCTTGATGATAGGAGTTGACCACTTTAAAGCTGTTATTGATGAGTTTGACCATGATATAGGAGATCAAGTATTAATTGAACTTGCAAAAGTTATCCATACAAATATCTCTGAATTTGATATGGTTGCAAGATTAAGTGGAGATGAGTTTTTAATCTCTGTCTTAAGTACAACAAATGAAGCTGAAATCATAAAGATGGCTGAAAATATTATAAAAGATTTTAGTCAAGTTAAAGTGGAAGTTGACCCTAACACTAAACAAACTTTACAAAAAACTGTTTGTATAGGTGTTGATTTATATGATATCAAAGATAAAAATTCAAATATCGATAAAACTATCAAAAACTCAGATATTGCTCTATATGAAGCAAAAAACAAAGGTAGAAGTCAACTTTTTATCTACAATCAACTTAAAGAGGAAGATACTATAGAATTATTCTAAAGTATCTTTCTAGCTTTCATATATACCCTTTTTGGAGCTGGGTACCCTTCTACTGTTTTAGTATTGTCTTCTGGGTCTAAAAACTCTTCTAAACTTTGATCAAAAGACCAAGGGGTTTTTCTTTGCTCTTCACTAGTTGTAACTGTTGTAGCAATAACCTCTATATTTTCAAATCCAGCACGACTTAACCAATTTTTTAGTGCTGGAATAGTTGGTATAAAATAGATATTTGGAATCTTTGAATACCTTTTATTTGGAGTTAAACAAATCTCCTCTTCTCCATCTATCATAAAAGTATCGATTAAAATCTCACCTTTACTATTTAGTCCCCTTGCAAGTGACTTTAAGGTTCCAACAGGGTCTGGTCTATGATAAAGTACACCCAACATAAATATAAAATCGAATTTATGATTATAATACTCTAGATGCTCAACACCTAACATCTCATAAACTATATCTGATTTTACAAAGTGATTTATAAACTCAAATTGGTGTAAAGTTAAAGCTGAAGGATCAAAACCAATCAATCTTTTTGGTTTGTCCTCTAACATCCTAAACATATAATAACCATTATTGCAACCAATATCAGCTACAACTTTATCTTTTAGGTTAAAATGTGGTCTTATTAGATTGTATTTAATATTACTTTGCCATTCACTATCTATTTCTAAACCAAATAGATTAAAAGGGCCCTTTCTCCAAGGTATTAGTTTTTTTGCTGTTTCCTCAATCAAAGCAAATTCACTATCAGTTAAATTTTCCCTTTTTCCTACACTAAACCAATCTCCATAATCAACTTTTAAACCCTTTTTATCTAGTTCAAATACTTTTAATAGTTGATTATACCAAGGCTCAACATTTTTCCATGTACGACAATCATCTTTTTTCTTTTTTAAAACTTCTAAATCCATGGTGCAATTATATTGTGTAATTAATAAATACTACTTTATTGTAAAAGATATAAGTAAAGTTTTTTAGTTATAATTACAAAATTTTAGAATTTAACATTAAATAAAATAAACTCCACGTTAAGTTTATACCCTGAAGATATAATGTTAAACACTTTATAGTATAAAAAGGACTTATATTGAAAACAATTTGGAATCTAATCTCCTCATTTAAATTAACCCTAATTCTCCTTGCAACTTTAGCAATTGGTGCTGGTGTTGCGACATTTATAGAAAATGATTTTGGAACTTCTAGTGCAAGGGTCTTAGTATACAATAACTTATGGTACGAAATAGCCTTAGTTTTAACAACAATCAACTTATCTGCTATCATCTATAAATACAAGATGTGGAAACATAAAGGAAGGTTCCTTTTCCACCTTTCATTTGTTGTTATTTTAATAGGTGCAGGTGTTACAAGATATATGGGATATGAAGGGATTATTCATATTAGAGAGGGTCAAACCCAAAATGAGATGATATCTTTAGAGCCATATTTACAAGTAAAAATTATCCAAAAAGATGCAACTTATTACCAAGAATACCCATTGGAGTTAAGTGCTTTAGGGAACAATAACTTTTCACACACTATAAACTTTAATGGTAAACAACTTACAGTAAAATTTAATAAATATATGTATGCAAAAAAAGGTAACAATGATATGGGTATTTTAACAGTTGATGCTTTACTAAATGGGCAAACAAAAACTGTTAAACTACCAGGTAAAAGGGGTATGAAAGGTGTTCCAAAAACTGAAGACTTTGGAGATACAATTGTAACTTTAGAGTATGGTTCAAAAACACTTCAATTACCATTTTCTATCAAACTAAGAGATTTCCAACTTGATAGATATCCAGGAAGTATGGCTCCATCATCATACGCTTCAGAGGTTACTGTTATCAAAAAAGATGGTACAAGCTTTGATTATAGGATATTTATGAATAGAACACTTCACCAAGGAAACTTCTTGTTTTTCCAAAGTTCATACGACCCAGATGAGATGGGAACAATCCTTTCTGTTAACAATGACCCAGGAAAATGGCCAACATATTTAGGATACTTTTTATTAACATTGGGGCTAATAGTAAACCTATTTGATAAAAAATCTAGATTTTGGAAACTTACAAAATATGTTGCACAAAAAAATGTTGCAGCTATTATTGTTTCTTTATTATTTGCCTTTTCAGCTTCAAATCTACAAGCACAAGAGAACACTACACAAGAGGTTGAAACTGCACAACAGCAAGATATGAAGATAAAAAATCAAATTGCTGATTATCTTATTAGATATAAAGAGAACTCAAAAGAAACAGCTGAAAAGTTTTCTAAAATAGTGGTACAAAGTCACGGAGGAAGAATGAAACCTCTAAATACTTTAAACCATGAGATTTTAAATAAACTTAGCTCAAAAAGCTCTATGTTTGGGATGAATCCAGACCAGATTATCTTAGGTATGCTTAGCCGTCCAGAGGTATGGAGAAATGTTAAGATGATTAAGATCAAAACTCCAAAGCTAAAAAATCTTTTACAAGTTGAACCTGATAGAAAATATATCGCCTTTACAGAGGTTTTCAAAGATGGTAAATATGTTCTACAAGAGGAGGCTCAAAAAGCTTCAATGACACAACCAAACGAAAGAGGAACCTTTGAAAAAGATATTATAAAACTAGATGAGAAATTAAATATTGCATATATGGTTTATAATGGAAACCTATTTAATATGTTCCCACAAACAAATGCCAATGACAATAACAAATGGTACCCTCCTTTAGAGGCGATGCAAACTTTTACAGGGGATAATCAAGTAGCAATTGAGTCATTAGTAAGAGGGTTTATAAACTCTATTATCCAAGAGGATTGGGAGCTTTCAAACAAGTTTATTGATATGGTTATTCAATACCAATCTCAAGTTGGTAAAGATGTTATGCCTCCTCAAAGTCAAATTGAAAATGAGATAATGTTTAATAAACTTGATATCTTCCCTAAACTAACACTTGCATATGTTTTCTTTGGACTGATTATGCTAATAGTTGCATTTATAGTTGTATTTAATCCAAAAATTAAACCTAAAAAAACAACCTTTGTATTTTTTATAATTTTAGCCTTACTATTTGCAGCACACACTTTTGGTATGGGATTTAGATGGATTATCTCAGGACATGCCCCTTGGTCTGATACTTATGAGTCTTTATTATATATCTCATGGTCAGCGATATTTGCAGGGGTAGTGTTTTTTAGAAAATCACTACTTGCACTTAGTGCAGCGATTATAGTTGCTGGTATTTTTATGTTTACAGCACACCTTACAAGTATTGACCCACAAATCACAAACTTAGTACCTGTATTAAAATCGTATTGGTTAACTATCCACGTATCAGTTTTAACAGCTTCTTATGGTTTCTTTGGACTTGGAGCTATTTTAGGGTTTATGTCACTTGTGATGTTTATCTTTAGAAAAAATAGACCACACCTTGATGAAACTATTAAACATATTAGTGCTATTAATGAGATAGCTTTAATTATTGGTTTAAGTGCAATCACCATTGGTAACTTCCTTGGTGGTGTTTGGGCAAATGAATCTTGGGGTAGATATTGGGGATGGGATCCTAAAGAGACCTGGGCTTATGTATCGATTGTAGTGTATGTTTTAGTTGTACACTTAAGATTTGTAAAAGCACTTAATACTCCATATGTATTCTCTGTTGCTTCATTATTAGCATTTAGTACAATACTTATGACATATTTTGGGGTTAACTTCTATCTTTCTGGTCTACACTCATATGCAACAGGAGACCATGTTCCTATTCCAAGTTGGGTATATGTTGTAACAGCAATAGTATTTATCACAATCGCCTTAGCTTTCAAAAATAGAGACTTAAAAGACTCTGTTTGTCATTCAAAAGAGTAACACTCTTTTGAATTGATATTAGATTAAACTTATTTTTCACATAACTTAATTATTTTTAAACTAAAATTTATATATACTTATATGCACGGAAGGTTATGTGGTATGACGAAAAACAGATTACAAGAGATTATTGCATTTACAAAAAATCTAAAAGTTTTATATATAGAAGACAATCTTGATGTTAGAGAACAAACACTAAAAATGTTAAATATATTTTTTAATAGTGTTGTTGTTGGCTCAAATGGTGATGAGGGACTTACTGTATTTAAAACCAATAGTACATATGATAATTCAAACTTTGACTTAATTATTACAGATATTGAGATGCCTATTGTTGATGGTATTTCTATGATTAATGCAATAAGAAAGATAGATAGACATATCCCTATTTTAGTATTTTCAGCCCACAGTAATCCTGACTATATGTTACAAACAATAAATGCAGGTATTGATGGATATCTACTTAAACCATACAATATAGACCAAATCTCAAGTACACTTATCAATGTAATTGAGAAAAATAAATTAACAAAGATAGAAAACAACTCAAATGTGCATCTAGAAAACGATTTTGTTTGGGATATGGAAAACTCAATTTTATCTAAAGATGATACACCTATAAAACTTACAAAAAATGAGATTATGTTATTTAAACTTTTTATAAACTCAAAAGGTCTTTTAAAAACCTATGATGAGATAGAAAATTACATATTTGATGGCAACAGTTCAAATAATAAAAGAGTTAGAAATTTAGTGTCAAGATTAAAAACAAAATTAAACTATGAACTATTTGAAGCTATCTACTCTCATGGATATAAATTAAGGTATAAATAGCTTATAATATATGAAAATAGTTTTTAGAATATTTACAATAGTATTATTTATAAATTTTTTATTTGCAAGTGATGCTATAGACAAACTAACCCAAGAAGAGAAAGATTTCTTAGCAAACAATGCCCCTATTAGACTTCACAATGAGTTAAACTGGCCCCCTTATAACTTTTATGAAAATGGAAAAGCAAAAGGTTTTTCTATTGATTATATGAACCTAATAGCTAAAAAACTTAATATGGAAGTTGAATATATCACAGGGCCATCTTGGGATGAGTTTATGCATATGCTTCAAGAAGATAAACTAGATGCAATTATAAATATCTCAAAAAATGCAAAAAGAGCAGAAACCATTGCCTTTACTTCAGTATTCCATACCGCTGCAAATGCGATTTATGTAAAAAAAGGGAATGAATATATCGACTCTTTAGAGAAACTTGAGGGTAAAACTATTGTTATGACTAAAGGTTTTTTTGCACAAAAGGCAGTTGAGAAGTATTATCCAGGTATAAAACAAATACTTGTAAAAGACTCCCTAGAAGCTTTAAAACTCTTATCTTTAGGTAAAGCTGATGCAACTATTGGTAAGAAGAATGTACTTGATTATATTATAGCTTTAAACAATATCTCAGGAGTAGTTCCTACAAACTTTATTTACGATAATAGAATGATTAGTTTGATTAGAGTTGGTACTTCTAAAGATAAAACCATCTTAAGGGATATTATAGAAAAAGGGATCTCTTCTGTAACTGATGAGGAGATATTAGCCTTAAAAAGAAAATGGTTTGGGGTTAAACCTATTGAGAGTTTAGATAAAAATAATCTCCTAACAAAAGATGAAAAAATCTATTTACAAAACAAAAAAATTGTAACTGTTTGTGTTAGAAACAATTTAAGACCAATTGAGTTTATGGAAAATGGAAACTACAAAGGTATCACAATAGATATCTTAGAAGAGATAGAAAAACTAACAGGGATAAATTTTCAGCTTTTAGAGATAGCTTCATCTGAACAATTAAAAAACTATTTAGATAATAATATTTGTGAAGTTGTATCTTCTGTAACAAATACTCAAAATATTTTAGAGTATGTAAAATTTACAGAACCCTACTTAAACTATAAACTTGCAATTATCACTCAAAAAAATAAACCAGTTGTATCAAGTTTAGAATCAATAATAAATAAAACAGTAACAGTAAAAGAGGATTCTCAAATAGAGAATCTATTAAAGATATCAAACAATAACCCAAACATCGTATACACAAAAAATGATAAAGAGAGTTTTGATTTAGTAAATTTAGGTAAGGCTTATTATACGGTGCAACCTTTGCCTATTGCTTCTTATTATATGTCTAACTATGCGTTAAATGACCTTTATATCTCAAGATATACAAATATTAACTATAAAGTTAATATGGCAGTAAATAGAAAAACAGATCCAAGTCTTTTATCTATTATAAACAAGTCATTACAACACCTATCAGAAAAAGATATTGAACAAATTGCTAAAAAATGGATGGCAATCAATCCTAATACAATCTTTGATTATAAGTATTTTTGGCAACTAACAGTATCTATTGTTCTTATTCTTATAATCTTTATCTATAGACAAAATATTCTAAATAGACACAATAATGCTTTAAAAAATGCTAATGATGAGATTGAAAAGAAAACCAATGAGTTAAGCAAACAAAAAAAACTATTTGAAAATCTATATATAAAATCAGCAGATGGGGTTTTACTTATAAAAGATAAAGTTATCACTAACTGTAATGAATCAGCCGAATTTATTTTCAAAAAAAATAAAAAAGATATTATTGGAATGAAACTTCACGAACTATCACCAAAATATCAAGATGACTTCCAATTATCAAAAGATGAATCAAAAAAATGGATAAAAAGAACTATGAAGTTTGGGGTAAGTAATTTCCAATGGATTATTCTAGATTCACAAAAAAAAGAGAAATATGTAGAGATAGTTTTAACCCTAATAGAGATAGATAATAGTGATGTTATCCATGCAGTTATTAGAGATATAACAGATAGAAAAAAACTAGAATCAGAACTAGAAGAGTTAAACTCAACACTAGAACATAGAATCACTGAAGAGATCAAAAAAAATGAGATAAATACTAAACAACTTATAGAAAAATCAAGACTAGCACAAATGGGTGAGATGCTTTCAATGATTGCACACCAATGGAGACAACCACTAACGGCAATCTCAGCAACAACAAACAATCTCTTGATAAAAACTATGTTAAATAATGAACTAAATAAAAAAGTGTTTGAAGAGGAGCTAAACCTTATCTTACAATATTCAGATCACCTATCTGTAACAATTGATGATTTTAGAAACTTTTTCAAAAACAATAAAGATAAAACAAAATTTAGTTTAGAACAGCTTGTTTTAAGATCAATTGATCTAGTTAAAAACTCATTAAAGCAAAACAATATAGAATTAAATACAAAGTTTAAAGCCTCAATTATGATTGATTCTTATCCAAATGAGATTCAACAGGTGCTACTAAACTTGATAAAAAATGCAGAAGATGTTTTAATAGAAAAAAATAATGAGTTCAAAATAATAGAGATTGAGACATCAAAAAAAGATGATACAACTGCTATAATAAGAATATACGACAATGGTGGAGGGATAGATGAGAATATTATTAGTAAAATATTTGATCCATATTTCTCAACAAAGCTTACAAAAGATGGTACAGGGTTAGGTTTATATATGAGTAAAATTATTATAAATGACCACTGTAAAGGGAGTTTATATGTTAAAAATGAGTTCAATGGTGCTACATTTTATATAGAGCTTCCACTAGAGGTATAATAATGAATGAAGAGTTAAACAATCTAATAAACTTTACTTCTAAATTAAATGTTTTATTTATAGAAGATAATGATGAAGTAAGAAATCAACTTTTAAAATTTTTACAAAACTTCTTTACAAGTATTGATGTAGCAACAAATGGACAAGATGCCTATGAACTATATAAAACAAACAAAGACAAATACCAGATAATACTTACAGATATAAGTATGCCAAGACTTGATGGTATTGAGTTTAGTAAAAAGATAAAAGCAATAAATACACAGCAAGAGATAATTGTGGTCTCTGCTCACACAGAAAAAAGTAAACTAACTCAACTTGAAGAGTTAGGGATAGAAGATATCTTACAAAAACCTCTAAACTATCTAGATTTAGTTAATGTTTTAACAAAACTAATGAAAAAAAAACAAAGCTAAAAGAGTTAAAGCTCTTCTAACTTTTTCTCATATGAAGCTGTTATCTCATCAAGTTCTAACTGGTTGACCTCTAGTTTCTCAAACAACTCTTCAACCTCTTTTTCATACTTTAAAACTATTTGAGAAAGCTCTATTATTTTACTGTTATCTCCAGCATTTGAAGCTTGTATAAGCTCAGCTTGTTCCTTTTCAATCTTATCTTCTAACTCCATGATTTGATTCTCTAACTTTTCAACTGTTTTTTTCAAAGGTGAAGTTAGTTTGTTTCTTTCTTGTATAATTGAGGCTCTAAGTTTTTTATTCTCTTTTTTGTTTACTTTAGGCTCTTTTTTAACCTTTTCTTCTAGCTCTTCCTCTTCCCAACCAATCTTTTCTAAAAACTCATCATAGGTTCCATCAAAATAATCTGCTCCATCTTTTGCAAATACTATAAGTCTATCACATACATCTCTTAAAAGTTTCTCACTGTGAGTTACTATTATGGTTGAGCCTTCAAAGTTTTTAATTGCCTTTGTCAAAGAATCAATCGATTGCATATCAAGGTGATTTGTAGGCTCATCTAGAAATAAAAGATTTACATCTTTTGCAATAATTTGCCCTAACATCACCCTACTTTTCTCTCCCCCTGATAAAAGTGAGATTTTTTTCTTAACATCATCCCCACTAAACATCATAGAACCACAAATACCCCTAACAGTTGACTCAGGAAGTTTTAGTTGAGATACATAAATCTCATCCATAATAGTGTTGTTTGGGTTTAGATGTGAGATATTTGTTTGTCCAAAATGCCCAAAAGAGGTACTTAAATGGTAATCAATAGTTCCACTAAGAGGTGTTAACTCTTTTGCTATAGTGTTTAAAAGGGTTGATTTACCCTTTCCATTTTTACCTATAATCCCTAAGGTTTCACCTTTTTTAAGGGTAAAGGAGATATTTTTAAAAAGGATATTATCTTGACTATATCCAAAAGACAAATCTTTTATATCCAATAAAACCTTTGCAGGAGTATCTTTGTAGTTGAAATCAAACTCTAAATTTGCCTCTTCAACTATGGAGTCCATCTCATCCATCTTTTCTAGTAACTTAACTTTTGATTGGGCTTGTGCTGCGGTTGAAGCTCTTGCTTTATTTTTAGCAATAAACTCCTCTAACTCTTTTCTTTTTTTATCTTGTGATTCTTTTTGTTTCTCATAGTGCTCATCATTTGCTTCAAGTTGTGCATAAAACTTATGGGTATCACCTTCTAGCATAAATAAACTTTGTCTAACAATCCCCATAGTATGAGTACAAACACTATCCATAAAATCTCTATCATGGGTGATGATTATAACTTCCCCATCAAAACTTTTTAAAAAGTTCTTTAACCATCTTAAAGACAAGATATCCAAGTAGTTTGTAGGCTCATCTAGAAGTAATAGATTTGGTTGTGTTATCAAAAGTTTTGCAAGATTTATACGTATTTGATATCCACCAGAAAAAGATAAAGGGTCTTTTTCTAAATCTTCATGGGAAAACCCAAGACCAAAAAGTATCTTCTCCACTTTATAAATAGAATACTTCTCCTCTTCACTTAAAGCTAATGCTGTTTCATCCCTTAGTGTTTTTTCACTAAACTCAAGGTGTTGCTTAAGTGTTCCAATCTTATACCCTTTTGGAATTGCAATCTCACCCTCATCAACATGCTCCTCCCCAAGGATAAGTTTAAAAAGTGTAGATTTCCCAGTACCATTTCGTCCTACAAGCCCTACTCTTTGACCTTGACCTAATATAAAATTTAAATCTGTAAAAAGTGTTTTTTCACCAAAATGTTTTGAAAGATTTTTTAGTTGTATCATAATTCTCTTTGTCTAATATTTTATTTGTAAGAATCGATTATATGATAATGTGGGTTATAAAATAGTTATTCATCCTTTAATTGATTATAATACTCCTTAAACCATTCATACTCTTTTATTTTAGACTCATAATGCCCTTTGCTATCTATATATTTTGGATTGTTATAGTATCCATAAAACTTCTCTATTAACTCATCCATAACTTTATTCATATCTTGTTCAACAAGCCCTACTTCATCTTCATCAAACGCTTTTAATCTCTCATTGATATGGTTTAAAATTGGCATCAAAAAGTTATTTATATCTATAATATCATCCATAGATTTAACTGTATTGTATAAAGCTTCATTAAACTTATCATCACCACTTGCTCGTGTTGTTGAAAATAATGCCTCTATTTTGCTATTGTAACTAGCAGAGACACCTTTTATTACATTACCATTTTCATCAAATCTAGTTACTATTTTGGCTAACTCTTTCATCTGCTGATAGCTTAAATTATCCATTTCTATATTTGATATTTTTTTATCTTTAATAATCTCTATAAATAACTCTTTGTCTTTTTCTGATATATCATCAACACCTAAGGTTTCTAATAATTTATTAAACTCATCTTTATCTTTTTGGTCATATTTTTCCTCAACCTTTTCATATAAAGCTATAACCTCAGAATCATATATAGGATTTTGTTTTGTATTTCTTGTATATTGTTCAAGTTGTGAGTTGTTGTTGTATTTTAATTGATTGTATTCAGATTGAATTTGAGTATAAGCTTTGATAAGTTTTCTATAATCCTCTTTTACAGTCTCATCTGTAGTATTTGCATATCCTTCTCTTAGTTCAGACAAACGATTAGTAAGATAATCTTGCATATCTTGTCCAATAAAGCTTTTGTAACGAACACCAGCATCATATTGTGCAGATGTTAGTCTATTTTCAAACTCTCTTTTCTCCTGATCATCAATTAAACCACCCAATTCATTAACCATATCAAAAGAATCATCTTGTGATAAATTTAATTTTTTCATTGCATTGAAAACTGCTTTGTTATAAGTCTCATCATCACTTATATTTGGTGCATTTAAAAATACTGACATAGTTACATTACTAAACGTAACAAAACTATCAGCTATATAATTTCCCTCTAAATCACTTTTTGAGATAATTTGTTTTAATTTAACTATCTCTTCATAACTTAGACTATCAAACTCTTCTTGAGAAACACTTCTATCTTGGATAATAGATTGAAATAACTCTTTTTCATCTTCTGTAAAATCATCGATTTGTAGTTTGTTTAACAATTCATCAAATTTTGTTTGGGTTATTGCATCTTTTGTTGCATCTATTCTTAGATTACCGAATTCTTCTTTTGTAGCTGATCTTGATACTTGCATTGGGACTTCTTTGATTATTTTAATAATTAATTATATCATTATTTATTGAATATATAATATATTAAAACATAACTTATCTCTTAGTATATTTTGTGCGATATACTTGACATATTATATAAATAATCATATAATGTCTAATATTTCATACATATAGGATCTATTTTGGAATTTAATGAATTAGGAAAAGAGTTTGCAACTTTACGAAAAAGTAAAAATATCACTAGCCAACAAATGGCAAAGGATTTAAATATTTCAAGATCAACAATAAGTAATTTTGAAAATGGTGGTATTATTGATATTGGATTGAAAAAAGTATTGCAAATAGCAGATTACTTAGGATATGAGATTGTATTAAAAGAGAAATCAGGATTTCCAAGTTTTGAGGATATAGTAAATGGCTAAATTAGAGGTTGAAGTTCATAATTCACCTGTAGGTGAATTGATTTATGAAAATGAAGAGTTTATATTTAAGTTTACAACTAATAAACACTTAGATTTCATATCATTAACAATGCCAGTTAGAACAAAAGATTATGTATATAAAAAACTACATCCAATATTTGAGATGCATCTTCCAGAAGGTTATCTTCTTTCAATCATAAAAAAACACTTCTCAAAAATACATAAAATGGATGATTTTGGACTTTTAGAAGTAATGAGTAGTTCTATAAAAGGCAGAATCTCATATAAAAGCAATCTAAAAAAAATAGATAACAACCTAAGTCTAAATGAACTTATCCACTCAAAAAATGAAAAACTTTTTGATGAACTTGTAGAAAAATTTGCCTTAAACTCTGCCCTTAGTGGAGTCCAACCAAAGGTTTTAGCAACTATTGAGGATAAAGCCACTCTAAAATTTGAAGATTATATTATAAAATCTTGGGGTGAGGACTACAAAGAGTTAGCTCTAAATGAATATTTTTGTATGAATGTTATAAAAAAAGCAAACATCCCTACACCAGAATTTTATATCTCAGATGATGACAAACTTTTTATAATGAAAAGATTTGATAAAAAAGAGGATGGAACATATCTTGGTTTTGAAGATATGTGTGTTTTACTAGCAAAACAAAGAGATGATAAATATGAAGGAACCTACGAGCAAATAGCAAAGGTGATAAAAACCTATGTAAGTAATAAAAATAAAAAAAAGGCACTTTATTACTTTTATAAAATGACAATAATAAACTTTTTACTAAAAAATGGAGATGCACACTTAAAAAACTTTGGACTTATATACGAGGATATAGAAAATATAGATTTAGCATATGCCTATGATGTAGTAAATACAACAATTTATATCAAAAATGACATCCCAGCTTTACATCTACTTGGTAGTAAAAAATGGTGGGATAAAAAACACTTAATAAGATTTGGGATAGAAAGTTGTAATCTAACACAACGAGAGGCTAAAGATGGTTTTGATGAATGCTTAAAGGCTATAGATGAGATATCTAAAGATATTAGGGTTAGGATTGAGAGTGAGGGTAATAATGAGAAAAAAGAGTTTTTAGAGTCTTTGTATGAGGTTTTTGTAAAGAATTTATAAATAGTTTTTACTGTACTCAAATATTTTTTGATGATTTTAACTGTATGCATCTGTCTTGTAGAACAAAGTTCTCCGCTTTCTCACTTTTTAGTTGTAAAAAGTAAGACAAAAAGCAACCAGACGCGTTGTTGAAGGCAAAGCTACCCTACAGTTTTCTAATTATTTCCTGCCTTGCGAAACTCGTCGAAAAAGTGACATCTAGTCACTTTTCTCTCCTCAAACATTCTCAGGCTTTTCCGAAAATAATTAGAAAACTTCCGGCTTCAACAAAGTCTGGACAAATTCCTAGCCATAAACTTTCTCTTAGTAATTGAGTATTACACCAATTCAAATAAAATGGTATCAAAAAATGCAAAGGTCAATTTCCCACCTTCCCGCATTTGAGAAGCCGAGTGTTTATTTATCTCTTTTGAAAACAAGTGACTAAACTGTTTGAAGCGTAAAGAAACGTTCTGGGAGAACGTTTTAGCAAGTTTTTAGGCACTCAAAAGGGATGAATAAAAAGCGAGGGAACCTTCGGCTTCGAAACCCGCGGGATAATTTCTTTGCTACTTTCTTTTTTACAAAAGAAAGTCGAGAAAACCAAGACGTACAGTAAAAGTTTATTTATGCTCAAATATTTTGATAATAGTATTACCCAAATACAATATAAAAAATCTTCTACTTTTTCTAATATTATTTTGTATTTCATTAAATTTAGACTATTTAAGGCTTAATTGAGTTAATATCTTTACATTTTTAATATTAAGATATTAGATGTTTTTATATAATGTGTTACTAATAAGTAGTTAGCTAAAGGAAAATGTATTGAACAACTCAAATGGACTATATATGAGATTTAACGAATTTATAACAATTGGAGAACTTAACCGTCTAAGAATAAAGACTCTTGATGAAAACGATGTTTTTATTATTGGAAAGAAAGGTATTGCAAAAGTTTTTTTGCAAAGTCTTTTAAAACTTCCCCTAGAAACTATATTTACTGAAGTGGAGACAGCTTACAAAGAATCCTCTTCAGAAGATAATATTCCAAAAAATTCTGAAGAATTTTGGGCCTTTATTGAAAAAAAGTATCTTTATCTTGAAAAAGAACCGAAATCAGTATTTATCGAACTCTCACTTCAAGTGGCTGATGATCTTCAAAAAATAGCTAAAAACTTGGAATACATCTCATCCGAAAGAAAAATCATTGAAGAAAAAAAAATGGAATATGGTAGACTGTCTGCCAATGAACGATACTATCGAAATCAGCTTGATTATTTTGAAAACAAAAATATTGTAGCAAGAAATGAGATAGTTGATTTCATGGCTACAGACATAAAATCCTATGCAATAAAAAAGTCAGCTCCAAAATCTTCCTTTTCTTTTTCGTTGGGATTTATGTTTAAAGAGAGTCCTTACAGATTTGGAAGGAGTTTTTTTTTGCATTCATATGATTCCTATGACGTTAGAAGTCTAAATGAATACTCAAATAAATTTCTAGATCTGCCTTTTTCAAGCTATAAAGAGATAATAGAAGAATGTAAAAAATCACCTGAAAATTTTAAGGATTTTGCCTACCAATACATTGTAGGCATCCCAGATAGTCTACCTAGCGTCAATGAAAAGCTTGAAAAACTTGTAAGAGAATCACATATCCTCGCTCGTCGCAAGCAAGTAATCTCTACTATGTTGAGACACTTTGAAGCGAAAGATTACATCTCTTTCGTGAGCATTGCACCTCTGCAAATTGAAGGGATATTTGCAGATATATGTAGAGAAATTGGCGTTTCGGAAAATCAATTAGATATATCTTCGCTGAATGATAAGCTACACCACATAAATGGAAAGATAAATAGCTTTTTTTATTTTGAGTACTACTCTTTCAAATTTCCTGTTCTAAGAAACCTTGTGGCTCATGGTGGACTAGTGGATGGAGAATTAGAAGATACAGCTATTCATCTTATGTTAGATTTGTTACCTGTCTGTGAATTGACAGTGTCGGAAGAACTTCCAATCAATTACGCTTTAACTGTACTTGATGAGGCGAGCCAGTCAAACTATGAAAAATTAATTGAGTGGCTTGATTTACGTGGAAATGTGTTGATTCCTGATTTTTATAACGTAAAAAAGAAAATTTCAGCTACTGAAACACTATATGATTCAGCTGATTTTTGGGAATACCTTGAAGAACAATTGAAGAAGCTAGACAGTGTAGATCAAATTAAAAAGTCTATGCCACTTAAAATTGCAGGAATAGTAAAGAAAAATGACCTTGCTGTAGAAAATTCGGAAAAGTTTTTAAAATCTGCATATAATACTGCTAGCGAGGCTATCAAAAAAAGGAATGAGACTTTAGAGAAGTTCAAAAAAGCACTAAATTTGCCTAAGTAAAATGAATAAGAGAACTTGAATTGAAAGTTCAGTTATTTGCTAACAAATCAATGGAGCCAATAAATTACCCTTCGGGCAATTTATCAGTTCACTTTAAACGTTACCCACCTTCAAAAAAAGAAGATGGGTTTCACTCATTTTCAAAATAGTTTCAAAAAACTATTTTTTCTTCACAGCCTTCGCATTCGGCAAGTCAGTAATACTCCCGTGGAATATCTCCGCACACATACCAACAGACTCATGTAAAGTTGGATGCGCATGAATTGTTAATCCAATATCTTCTGCATCACAATCCATTTCAAGAGCTAGTGAAATTTCTCCTAGTAGTTCTCCTGCGTTATCTCCTACTATTGATCCACCAATTAATTGGTGAGTCTCTTTATCGAAAATAAGTTTTGTCATACCTGCACCTGCTACGTCTGCTGCTAAAGCTCTTCCTGATGCTGACCATGGGAAAGATGCTACTTCGTAGTCTATTCCTGCTTCTTTTGCATCGGCTTCACTCATACCAGCTGTTGCAATCTCTGGGAATGTATAAGCTATCCCTGGGATTTGTTTTGGTTCGAAGAATACTTTGTGACCTGCTATTACTTCTGCTGCAACATGACCTTCATGTACTGCTTTGTGTGCTAACATTGGTCCACCAATGATATCTCCGATTGCGTAGATATTAGGTACCTTTGTTCTCATTTGATTGTCAACTTTGATAAACCCTTTATCATCTACTTCCACACCTGTATTTTCTAGACCAATTTTTAGTCCATTTGGTGTTCTACCCATTGCTACAAGTACTGCATCATATGTTTGAGGTTCTGGTGCATTATCACCTTTAAACTCTACATAAATACCCTCTTGCTTAGGTATGATTGCTTGAGTTTGAGTTTTAAACATAAAGTTAAATCTCTTCTCATTTGCTTTTGTATATACCTTTACGATATCTTTATCAGTACCTGTCATAACTTGAGGACCACGTACTACAACATCAACTTGAGAACCAAGTTTTTGGTAAACTGTACCCATCTCAAGTCCAATGATACCACCACCCATTACAAGTAGTCTTTTTGGTACCTCTTTTACCTCTAAAGCATTTGTAGAATCCCAAATTCTTGGGTCTTCATGAGGGATAAATGACATTTTAGAGCTTTGAGAACCTGCTGCTATGATACAATTATCAAATTTAACAACTGTTTTTTCATCACCATTTGTGTGTTCTACTACAACAGAGTTTTCATCTATAAAGTTTGCAACACCTTGGATAACAGTTACTTTTCTCATTTTAGCCATTGCACTTAAACCATCAGTAAGTTTTTTTACAACTCCTGATTTATAAGCTGCAACACCAGGTAAATCAATCTCTGGTTTAGAAAACTTAATACCTGCATGACTAATATGCTCTGCTTCTTCAATCACTTTTGCTACGTGTAAAAGTGCTTTTGAAGGGATACAACCTACATTTAGACAAACTCCACCTAAAGTTGGGTGTCTCTCAACTAAAACTGTATCAAGACCTAAGTCTGCACATCTAAATGCTGCTGAATACCCACCAGGTCCCGCACCTATTACTAGTACTTGACCCTTTACCTTTTTTGCTCCACTTACATCTGCTGGTGCAGAAGATTTTGCTGGAGCTGCTTTTGGTGCTTCTGGTTCTTTTGCAGCTGGTGCAGGAGTCTCTTGTGAAGCCTCCTCTTGTGTTTCAACTCTAGCTATCAAATCACCAGAATTTACTTTATCACCAACTTTTACAAGAATCTCTTTAATAACTCCACCATGTGTTGATGGTACATCCATTGATGCTTTTTCTGTTTCAAGCGTAATAAGTCCATCTTCCTCTTCAATTGTATCACCAACTGAAACCATAACATCGATTAAATCTACATCTTTATCAGGACCTAAATCTGGAATTACAATATCTACAACTTTACCCATCATTTCTCCTTATAGACTTAATAGTCTAATATCACTTAATAGATTAGACAAGGTTGTTGTAAATCTTGCACCATCTGCCCCATCAATAACTTTGTGGTCATAAGATAATGATAATGGTAACATCAATCTTGGTACAAAATCTTCACCATTCCATACTGGTTTCATTTGAGATTTTGATAATCCTAAAATTGCAACTTCAGGTGCATTGATAATTGGAGTAAAATATGTACCACCAACTCCACCTAATGAAGAGATTGTGAAACAAGCACCTTGCATATCTGTTGCTTTTAGTTTACCATCTCTAGCTTTCTTAGAAAGTTCAGCTAACTCAATAGCGATATCTTTGAACCCTTTTTTATCAACATCTTTAATAACAGGAACAACAAGACCATTTGGTGTATCAACTGCCACACCAATATGGAAATATTTTTTCATAACTAAAGATTGACCATCAGGAGTTAATGAAGCATTAAACTTAGGATGGATAGCAAGTGCTTTTGCAACTGCTTTAACTACAAATACTAATGGAGATAGTTTAAACCCATCTGCGATTGCATTTTGAGCCTTTCTAAAATCTTCCATCTCAGTGATATCTGTTTCATCAAACTGAGTAACATGTGGTTGTGATAACCAGTTTCTATGTAGGTTTGGACCAGAGATTTTTTGAATTCTAGTTAACTCTACAGTTTCAATCTCACCAAATTGTGAGAAATCTACCTCTTTAAGTTCAGGTAAGGCAAATCCAAGACCACTTCCACCAGATGATACTGCTGGTTTATTTAATTGCTCTTTTACATAAGCTTTAACGTCATCTTTTAGGATTCTTCCTTTTCTACCACTACCTTTTACAAAACCTAAATCTACACCAAACTCTCTTGCTAATCTTCTAACAGATGGTGAAGCGTATATTTTTTTAGATTTCTCTTGAAGTACAGTTGAACTCTCAGCTGTAACACTAGCTGCTGCTGCTTGAACAGTAGTTGGTGCTTTTTCCTCTTTTTTCTGAGAAACTGGTTCTGGTTTTTCAGGTGCAGGAGTTGGAACTTTATTTTCCATAACAACTGTTTTAACCATCTTAGCGATTAAATCACCACTATTTACTTTCATACCAGTCTCTACAGATAGTTCTAAAATCTCACCAGCAAATGGAGCTGGTACATCCATAGATGCTTTTTCTGTTTCAAGTGTGATAAGTCCATCATCAACTTCAACAGTATCACCAACACTAACCATAACATCAATAAGGTCAACATCTTTATCTGGACCTAAATCTGGAACATATACCTCTTCAACTACTGAACAAATAGTTTGTTCATTAACAAATTGACAAGATACTTCAGCACCTGAAGCTGAGATAGCTTTTAACTCCTCTTCTGCTGATTTTAAATCCATTGGCGTAGAAGAATCTTTTGATTCACTCTCTTGTTTTGAAGTTGATTCCTCTTTTGCAGGAGCTGGAGTCTCCTCTTTTTTCTCTTCAGAAGAAGACTCTTCACTTGAATCATCAGAAACTTCAACTTTAGCAATCAAATCACCACTATTTACTTTATCACCAACTTTTACAAGAATCTCTTTAATAACTCCACCATGAGTTGTTGGTACATCCATAGATGCTTTTTCTGTTTCAAGTGTAATAAGTCCATCTTCTTCTTCAACTGTATCACCTACAGAAACCATAACATCGATTAAATCTACATCTTTATCAGGACCTAAATCAGGAATAAAAATATCTACAAGTTTACTCATCTTTTACCCCTTACGCTTTTAATGGATTGATTTTTTCTGGATCAATTTTATATTTTTTCATTGCATCTACTAAAACTGATTTTTCAATTTTACCTTTTTTAGCTAATTGAGCTAAAGTAGTAAACACGATAAAGTCAGTATCAACTTCGAAGAAAGATCTTAAGTTTGCTCTAGAATCTGATCTACCGAAACCATCTGTACCAAGAGCTTTAAAATCACCTTTTACAAAAGGAGCTAATTGCTCAGAGTATGATTTGATATAATCTGTAGCAGAGATGATAATTGTTTCATCATCACTATCTAGTGCAGTTTGTACGTAAGGTACTTTATCCTCTTCATCAACATGTAATAAGTTATATCTTTCTACATCTTGAGCTTCTCTTGATAGTTCGTTATATGAAGTAACAGAGTAAAGCTCAGAAGCGATACCATATTCACTAGCTAAAACTTCAGAAGCAACTCTAACTTGCTCTAAGATAGAACCTGAACCAAGTAGTTTAACTTTATAATCATTTTTAGCTTCTACATCTTTAAGTTTATAGATACCTTTTAAGATACCTTCAACTGCACCCTCTGGCATTGCTGGTTGTTTATAGTTTTCATTTAATGTAGTTAAATAGAAGAATACATTCTCTTGTTTCTCACCATACATTCTTTCGATACCATTTTGAACGATAACAGCAACCTCATAACCATAAGTTGGGTCATAAGATACACAATTTGGAATTGTATTAGCAATAACATGTGAGTGTCCATCTTCGTGTTGTAAACCTTCACCATTTAGTGTTGTTCTACCTGAAGTACCACCAACTAAGAAACCTCTAGCCATTTGGTCACCTGCTGCCCAGCAGATATCACCAGTTCTTTGGAATCCAAACATTGAATAGAATACATAAAATGGAATCATTGGACAATCATTGATTGAGTAAGAAGTTGCTGCAGCAACCCAAGAACCCATTGCACCTAACTCATTGATACCCTCTTGAAGTACTTGACCTTTTTTATCCTCTTTATAGTATGCAACTTGATCTTTATCTTGTGGGATATATTTTTGACCCTCTGATGAATAGATACCAAGTTGTCTAAACATACCCTCCATACCAAATGTTCTAGCTTCATCTGGAACAATTGGAACAATACTTTTTCCAATAGCTTTATCTTTTACAAGGATATTTAATACTCTTACAAAAGCCATAGTTGTAGAGATCTCTCTATCACCACTACCTTTTAATACAGCATCAAATTTTTCTAAAGATGGAACATCTAAAGTTTTTGTGAATTTTTCTCTTCTTTGTGGAACAACACCACCAAGCTCTGCTCTTCTATCTTTCATATATTTCATTTCAGGAGAGTCATCAGCTGGTCTGTAGTATTTTAAGTTATCAACATCTTCATCAGAAATAGGAATATCAAATCTATCTCTAAATTGTCTTAATACAGATGTATCAACTTTTTTAACACCATGTGCGATGTTTTTACCCTCAGCAGCTTCACCCATACCATAACCTTTAACAGTTTTAGCAAGGATTACAGATGGTTTACCTTTAGTTTCATTTGCTTTTTTATATGCAGCATAAACTTTTATTGGGTCGTGTCCACCTCTGTTTAGTCTCCAAATCTCATCATCACTCATATTTTCTACAAGTTTAGCAGTTTCTGGATGTTTGTTAAAGAAGTGCTCTCTTGTGTAAGCTCCACCTTTTTGTTTAAAGTTTTGGTATTCACCATCAACTGTTTCGTCCATTAACTCTTTTAATTTACCAGATTTATCTTTATCTAGTAGTGCATCCCAGTGTCTACCCCAGATAACTTTGATAACTTCCCATCCAGCTCCTCTAAATTGACCTTCAAGTTCTTGGATGATTTTTCCATTTCCTCTAACTGGTCCATCAAGTCTTTGTAAGTTACAGTTGATAACAAATACTAAGTTATCTAAACCTTCTCGTCCAGCAAGTCCAATTGCACCTAATGATTCTGGTTCGTCACACTCACCATCTCCCATGAAACAATAAACTTTTTGTTCACTACAATCTTTGATACCTCTATCTGTTAAGTATTTTAAAAATCTTGCTTGATAAATTGCTTGAATTGGTCCAAGACCCATTGATACTGTAGGAAACTGCCAATAATCAGGCATCAATTTTGGGTGTGGATATGAAGATAATCCATTTGCAAATGCTTCTTGTCTAAAGTTATCCATTTGATCTTCTGTAAATCTTCCCTCAACAAAACTTCTTGCATAAATACCTGGAGCAATATGTCCTTGATAAAATACTAAATCTCCACCATCTTTTTCGTTTGGTGCTTTAAAAAAGTGGTTAAATGCAACATCATATAATGTAGCAGAAGATTGGAAAGATGCGATATGTCCACCAAGCTCTAAATTCTTTTTAGAAGCTCTTAATACCATTGCTTGTGCATTCCATCTAATGATAGATCTAATTTTTCTTTCAAGATCTCTATCACCTGGCATTTTAGGTTCTTGATCAACTGGGATAGTATTTAAATATGAAGTATTACCACTATGTGGGATATCTGCTCCATTTCTTCTAGCATTATCAATTAATTGATCTAATAAGAAATGGGCTCTTTGGCTACCCTCTTCTTTAATTACTGCTTCTAAAGCTTCAATCCATTCTTGCGTTTCAGCAGGATCGATATCATTTAAGTTTAAATGAGACATTTATTATTCCTTGTAAAGATTTTTATCATTTTCACTAATTTTCAAGCCCTATTTTAAAGAGCATATGTCAATTATGTAAAAATTATGTAGCTATCCGAACGGCTATATCGAATTGTGAGCATATGATACTTTAAATCATTTTAAAAAATTTTAAATTAAAAAACTAATATTTTAATTTAAGCTTGTTGTTTTAAAATTGATTTATAATGCTCAAAATCAACCAAATATCCCTATAATTTTAAGGGATTTTAAAGTATATGGTAACATCTTGAAATGATATTTTTATGATAATAATAAGTTAATTTTTTAACTTAATCTAATAGATAAAAGAGGTTAAATGTTAGACTCAAAAAGTAAATTTAGAGTGATTCAAACTGGTCAAAAATCTGCACAAGAAAATATGGCTATAGATGAAGCTTTATTGAAAAATTTCAAAGAGAATGATTTACCAATTTTGAGACTTTATACATGGGAAAACTCCTTTACTGTTGGTATCTCTCAAGATATTAGCAATTATTCTTTTACAAAAGAATTTAATGGAAATTATGCAAAAAGAGTGACAGGTGGAGGTGTACTTTTTCATGGTCATGACTTGTCATATTCTTTAATAATTCCAACCATTATATTAAAAGAATTTAGCGTTAAGGAAAGTTACGAAAAAATATGCACATTTTTGTTAAATTTTTACAAAAATTTAGGTCTTGATTGTATGTATGTAAAAGATAATGATACAATTAAGTTATCAAAAAATGAATATTGCCAAGTTGGATTTGAAGCGTACGATATTTTGGTAAATTGTACAAAAATTGGTGGAAATGCTCAAAGAAGAACAAAATTAGCGATATTTCAACATGGATCAATTCCAGTAAAATGTACAAAAATTGAAAAATATAAAACACAAATTGGTTCAACCTTAGAGGATTTTGATATCAATTTAGAGTTTGAAGAGGTTTCAAAAAGAGTTATTGAATCTTTTGAAAAGAGTTTCAATGTTGAATTAGTATTTTCTGATTTAACAAAAGAGGAAAATAAAAAAAAAGAGATACTATTAAAGGAAAAATATGACTATAGCAACATCTAAAGCAAATTTTAAAAAACCAGAATGGTTAAGAAAAAAGCTTGTTCCAAATGCACAAAAAGAGATGGAGCAACTTTTAGGAGATCATAAACTACACACTATTTGCCAAGAAGCTAAATGTCCAAATATAAGTGAATGTTTTGCAAAGAAAAATGCAACTTTTTTAATTCTTGGAAATATCTGTACTAGAAGATGTACTTACTGTAATGTTCATACAGGAAAACCAACAGAAGTAGACCTAAATGAGATTGAGGGTGTTACAACTTCTGTTATAAAACTTGGACTTAAATTTGTAGTTATTACAAGTCCAGCTAGAGATGATTTAGCAGATGGTGGAGCAAGCCAGTTCTATAGAGTTACAAAAAATATTCTAGAAAAATCTCCAGGAACACAAGTTGAGATTTTAATACCTGATTTCAAAGCTGATGAAGAGGCACTTAAAACAGTAATCAAAAGTGGTGCTACTATAATTGGACACAATGTAGAAACTGTTCCATCTTTATACCATATCAGAAGAAACGCTTCATACGAAAGAAGTTTAGAGGTACTTAAAAAACTAAAAGAGTTAGGTGGAGATGAGATAAAAACAAAATCTGCTTTAATGGTTGGACTTGGTGAAACAGAAGAGGAGATGGTTCAAGTATTTAAAGATTTACTAAATGTTGGTTGTAAATTTTTAAGTATTGGTCAATACCTAGCTCCAACAGGAGAATATGAAAAAGTTAAAGAGTTTGTAAAACCTGAACAGTTTCAAAGATATAAAGATATTGCTATGGATTTAGGGTTTGAGTTTGTACACTCTACTCCATATGCTAGAAGTTCTTATTTAGCACACGAATATCTAGGGCATGAAGAGAGTCACTAAACATACCCATTTACAAGTCTAAATATCTCTTGACCAAATTTATGTAAGGTTTCTTCTGGAAGCCTTACCGACAATCCAGAAATCCCCACAGCACCTACAAATCTATTTTGTTTATTGAAATATGGCACAGCAAGTGATTTAAGACCAAACTCATGCTCTTCACTCCCTATTGCATACCCTCTTTCTTTTATAAGTTCAATCTCTTTTATAAGTTTTGTTTTACTTGTTATGGTATTGCTTGTGAACTTTTTTAGCTCTAAGTTCTCAAAATCAACATTTTTACTAAATGCTAAAAGTATTTTCCCAAAACCATTTGTATGTAAAGGGGCGTGTAAACCTATAGAGTCTCTTGTTTTTAGTACCCTATTTGATTTATCCACTTGGTTTAGGTATAAAACAGAGTTTTTATCAAAGATTCCTATATATGCACACTCATTAGTTAGATAAAACACTTCATCCAATAAGGCTTTTGTTTTTTCTACAATCTTTTGTCTATCATCTTTTTGTACGATTCTTTTCATCAAATCACTTAATACTATCTCTTTGGTATTGTCTTTATACTCTATAAACTCTTCACTCATTAGTGTTGATATCAATCTTGACATTGTACTTTTATCTATCTCTAACCTTTGACATAAAATATTTGCAGTCAATGGTTTGGTTGAGATCATCACCTCTTTTAATACATGAAGCCCTTTTGTAAAAGATTTACTTTGTTTTTGCACTTTTTCTTCTCTTATTTATTTGGTTTTTTTGTAAAAATTTGTACTATATTTAAACAAATAGTTAAAATCTTTACAATTTTACTATATTTTTCAAAAAAATATTTTTATATACTGAGATTATACAATAATTTTTTCTCACTATGTGAAACTAGCATATTCTCATATATTTAAACCCCTATTTTAAGGACTCTACAGCATTTATAAAATTAATCTTAAAAACTAATTTATATTAAAAATTTCTGTTTTAACTTATTTTACCTATGGATTAATTGCATCGTCAAAAGACAATTGTTACAAAATTGTATAACAAAAAACTAATAATAAAAAAGAAAAAGAAGGATAAATTATGACTTCATCTTTTGTAGATTTATCAAAATTAACAGCGAACGATGATTTAACACCAGTACTTGGTGGTAAATGGCCTGGGATTCAAATTTACTATCCACCGATTAAGTTTAATCCATTGGATGGTACATATGAGACTATGGAACAAGCAAAATATAGGTTACAAAAACACGCTTATAAAACTAAAGCACATACTGTTTTATTTGACCTTGAAGATGGTTGTAGACAAAAAGCAATGTCTAGGGAGCTTTTAATTCAAGAGTTACCTAAGTTTCCAGAAAGAAACTTTCAAATCGCTATTAGAATAAACCCTTTTAGAACTGAAGAGTATGAAGAGGATTTAAAAATGTTAAAACAGATCCATCAATATATCGATGCGATTGTTTTAGCTAAAGCTGGTGAAGTTTATGGTGATGCTGAGATTAGAGACCTTTCATCTTGGTTGGTTTCTATTGGTAGTAATTTACAAATTCAACCAATTATTGAGCACCCTAAGTCGCTTCAAATTGCAGATAAGTTAATGAGCCACTCAACTGTACAACATGTTGTATTTGGTATCCATGACTTCTCTAAAGCGATGGCTTATAAAATCACTCCTGAGGGTTGGATAGATGAGTTAGAAACATTCTTTAATATATTAACAATGGAAGCAAGAATTAAAGGTAAAGGTGTAATTGGTGGAGTTGAAGTTTTACTTACTCCAAACTCATTACCAGATTCTTGTGTTGAGAAAAAAGATATTAGAAGATGGTTAGATTTACATGGTGATGATGCATCAAGACATGTATATGCACATGCACAAAGAGAGTATGCAATGGGGTTAACTGGAAAACAAGTTATCACACCAAACCATATCAATGTTTGTAAGGTTGCATTTACACCAAGTCCAAAAGAGATTGCAAGAGATATTGAGATTTTAAAAGCAGCAATAGATGCAGATGCATTATTAAGTGGTGCTATTAGATATGAAGGTGAGATGCTAGATCCACCAATGTTTGGTAAGTCTTTACAAAATATTTTAAGAGCAGATGCTTTAAATAGTCTTTCTCAACAAGATTATGAGTTTGCAATTAAAGTATTAAATAAGATGCCATTACATACATTTAAAGAAAACTGGCCTTATGGTCAAATATAAACAGGGAGTTGTATTATGAGTTCAAATGTAAAAATTGAAGTACCTGAGTTTTTAAACATAGGTGTAGCTTGTACCTCAGCACATGTAGGTACACCTAAAGAGAACAGTACAGCTATGATTATTGAAGATGATAAACTAGGAACTGATGAAATTACATATAAAGATTTAGCAAAAAAATCTGATCAAGTTTCAAACTTCCTTTCAAGTATTGGAGTACAGCCAAGAGATAGAGTACTTGTGTGTTTAAAAAACTCACTTGCTTACCCTATCTCATTTTTTGGAGCGATTAAAGCTGGAATTATTGCAGTACCAACCTCTACACTACTAAGTGGTTCAGAGGTTAAGTACTTAGCTGAGGATTCACAAGCAAGTGCTATTGTATTATCAGCTTCTATGTATGAGAACCTAGTTCCATACTTAGAAAATGTAGATAATCTAAAAACAATTATTGTTGCAGCTATTGATAGTGTTGAGGGTTTAGCAAAACCAAAAAATATAAATGTATACTCTTTAAATGAGATTTTAGAGAATACTGATGCAACGCCAAACCATTATAACTCAAAAGCTGGTGAGCCTGCGTATTTAGTATATACTTCAGGAACAACAGGTTATCCAAAGGGGGTTTTACACTCTCATAGATCACTAATTGGAAGAACTCCAGCTACTGAGTATTGGTTTAATTTTAAAGAGAATGATAGAATCATGCACTCTGGTAAGTTTAACTGGACTTATGTTTTAGGTTCAGCACTTATGGATCCATTATTTAATGGACATACAGTTATCGCTTACGAAGGGGCAAATGATGCATCAACTTGGATAAATCTGATTAAAAAACATAAATGTACTATTTTTATTGGGGTACCAACTATCTATAGACAGATTATTCAAAAGACAGATTTCACAATTGAAGATTGTCCAAGCTTAAGATATTGTATGAGTGCTGGGGAACACTTATCAGATGAGATGATTGGTTTATGGCAAGATAGATTCAAACAAGATATTTTTGAAGCTATTGGTATGTCTGAATGTTCATACTATATCTCTCACTCTGTAAATAACCCTATTAGACCAGGAAGTGCAGGATTTGTTCAACCAGGACATACTGTAAAACTTCTTGACCCTGAAACATTAGAAGAAGTTGATGTTGAAGAGGAAGGGATGATTTGTATTGGGGAAGATGATCCAGGTTTATTCTTAGAGTATTGGCAACTAGAAGAGGAGACTTCTAAAGCTAAACATGATGGATATTTCTTTACAGGGGATTATGCAAAAAAAGATAAAGATGGATATATCTGGTTTATTGGTAGAAAAGATGATATTATCAATACTTTTGGATTTAGAGTATCTCCACATGAGATAGAGAGAGTTGTTAAAACTCATGATGCAGTTGCTGATTGTGTTGCTTTTGGTTTAGAGATAGAAAAAGATAAAACCTTAGTTGCTATTGCTGTAATTGGACACACTGAGTTAACTTCTGAACAAGAGGATGAAGTATTAAAGTTCTCTCAAGCTAATCTAGCTAAGTATAAGGCTCCTAAAGTTATCTTTGGAATGAAAGATTACCCAAGAACTAAAAATGGTAAGGTTCTTAGAAAACAACTTGTAAAACAGTTACATGAGCAATACAATGCAAAAGAGAGTGGTGAAGAGATTGTTGAGTATAAAGCTAGAAGATCTATGTTGTTTGTTCCAGCTTATAATAAAAGATATGTTCAAAAAGCTAAAACAATCTTAGCTGATTCAGTTGTATTTGATTTAGAGGCTATTTTACAAGAGCAAAAAGAAGCAGCAAGAAACACTATAAAAGAGGTTTATAACGAAGAGGGATCAACATTTGGTGAGTCTGAAAGAGTATTAAGAGTAAATAATATTGGAAGTGAAGAGTTAAAAAAAGACTTAAAACTAGCAGCCGAGATTGAGATAGATGGAATTTTATTCTCTCAAATTGAAACTGTTGAACAAGTATTAGAAGCAGAAAGATTATTAATGGAGATAAATCCTGAGTTAACTATGATGGTTATGATTGAAACTCCACTAGCGATCTTAAACTCACCAGATATTTGTTCATCATCAAAAAAACTTGAGGTTGTAATTGTTGGGTCTAATAACTTAGCAAATAGACTTCAAATAGATATCAAAAAGGGTTCTAAAGCTATGTTTAATTATCTAGCTAGAATTGCATTATCTGCAAAAGCTTATGGTAAAACAGTTATTGATGGACCACACTATGATGTACATGATGAGTTTGCTTGTGAGGATTCAACTAAAGATGCATTTAACTTAGGATTTGATGGTAAGGCACTTATCCATCCTGTTCAAGCTGAATATATCAATGATATCTTTACTCCAAAACAAAAAGAGGTTTTAGAGTTTGAAGAGATGATTAATCTATATGAACAAGCAGAGAAAGATGGTAAAGAGGTTATCTCATTTAAAGGTAAACTTGTAGATAAGTGTAGAATCATCTGGGCTAAAAAGATGATCACACTATATGAGACATATAAATCTTTAGGTCAAAACCTATTTAACAAGTAAGGAGTCTGTTTTGTCTAAAATTAGTAACAAAATAAATATGGGGAACTTTTTTGAGGATTTCTCTCTTGGTCAAGAGATAATCCACCCCTTACCTAGAACAATCAGTGATGGTGATGTATCTTTATATATCGCCTTTACTGGTTCTAGATTTGCCCTACACTCATCTGATGTAGTTGCAAAACAAATAGGATATAACCAAAAACCTATTGATGATGTTTTAATGTTTCACTTGACATTTGGGAAATCTGTTCAAGATATCTCTTTAAATGCAATTGCAAACTTAGGGTATGCAGAGATTAGTTTTCCAAACCCAGTGTTTGTAGGTGATACTGTTTCTATGACTTCTAAGGTTATAGGTTTAAAAGAGAACTCAAATGGTAAAAGTGGAGTTGTATATGTACACTCAATTGGAGTTAACCAAGATGATAAAGAGGTTTTAAACTTCAAAAGATGGGTTATGGTACATAAGAAAGATAAAACAACTCTTACTGGTATCAAAGAGATTCCAACTTTTGCAGAATCAACACCTATAGTTGAAGATATTAATATCCCAACTATAAACAGTGTAGATACAAATGCAACTGGTGGAGAGTATTTTTTTGAAGATTATGAGGTTGGGGAGAGATTAAATCACCCTGAGGGTATTACTATTGATGATAGTGATCATACACTAGCAACAAAGTTATATCAAAACAATGCAAAGGTTCATTTCAATGACCATATGATGAAAGCAACACCAATGGGTCAAAGACTTATGTATGGTGGAGTGATTATCTCTATAGCGAGAGCTATTTCATTTAATGGTTTACAAAACGCTCAATGGATGTATGCAATAAATAGTGGAGCACACGCTAACCCAACATATGCAGGTGATACTATTTATGCCTTTACAGAAGTTTTAGACAAGATTGAGCTAAAAAGGGATGATATAGGTTTACTAAGACTTAGAACAGTTGCAGTAAAAAATCAAAACTCTGCTGAGATAGAAGAGTTAAAAGATGAGAATGGTAAGTACTTAAAAAATATAGTACTTGATTTAGATTACACAGTAGTAATCCCAACAAAAAAAACAAAAAAATAAATTTAACTTGACAAAAAAGGATTTAAAATGACACACCCAAATGAAGCACTATTTGAATCAGGTAAATCTTTACCTATTATTCCAACTTGTGAGCACTTTGCAGGAAGCGAAAAACTTATCAAAAAAGGTTTTGATATGCAAAGAAAGCTTGGACCAGTTTTTGATATCACTTGTGACTGTGAAGATGGAGCTGAAACAGGTAAAGAGGTTGAACATGCACAGATGATTGTTAGAGTTGTAAACTCAGAAGAGAATCCATATGCAATGGCTGGAACAAGAATCCATGATTTCTCACATCCAGATTGGAGACAAGATGTTGATATTTTAGTTCCTGGTGCTGGTGAGAAGTTAGCATATATCACTTTACCTAAATCAACTTCATATGAAGAAGCAAAAACTCAAGTTGAGTATATTCAAAAAGTAGCTAAGGATGCTGGTATTAGTAGAGAGATTCCAATCCATGTACTTATTGAAACTCATGGTGCTTTACAAGATGTAGAGAAAATTGCAACACTACCATGGTTACAAGTGTTAGATTTTGGTCTTATGGACTTTGTATCTGGATACCAAGGTGCTATTCCAGCAATCAATATGAGAAGTCCAGGTCAATTTGATCATAGATTAATTGGTGCTGCAAAAGCAAGAGTTGCACAAGCAGCTATTCAAAACCATGTTATCCCTTGTCATAATGTTACATTGGATTTAAAAAACCCATACCAAACATATAAAGATGCTGAAAGAGCTAGAAATGAGTTTGGATTTATGAGAATGTGGTCTATTTACCCAACACAAGTACAAGCTATTGTTGATGCAATGAAACCAGACTTCACTGAACTTGAAGCTGCACAAAACATCTTAATAGCTGCACAAGATGCTGAGTGGGGACCAATTCAATATGATGGTGAGCTACACGATAGAGCTACTTATAGATATTTTTGGGAGTTAGTTCAAAGAGCTAAATACTCAGGAGCAAAACTTCATGATATAGTTGAAGAAAGATTTTTTGCTTAATATAAATTCTTAAGCTAAATTTTGAGATAAAAGAGTTATTCTTTTATCTCAGAAAAACAAAAAAGGAAAAATTATGAAAAAGCTGGTCAAGGTCGCGATTTTCAGTGAGAAGAGTTTTTACCGCAGGTAGAGTTTTGTTTGACAATATAATTTAACTACCTCACAAACTTTCACGAAAAAATTCTCACTTTAAAATAAATCATCCCAAAATAAAAAAACAAATTGTCATAAATTTTTTAATTTAAGGACAAAATAATGAATAGACATAATATTAACTTAGAAGAGTTAAAGGATTATTTAGGGTTTGGTGTTGCAGGTAATTTTGCAAATCATTTAGGTGAAGCTGGAGAGGCTGATGAGTTTTCTGTAATTAAAACAGAAAAAAAAGATGCTCCAAAAGGCTTATTCCCTTTTTATATACCAAATAATGAAACATTTTTAGGGAAATTCCCTTTTTCAACTGATAAAATAAACCATAACAACATTGAGCAACTACAAGTTGAAGCAGAGGTTGCACTAGTTTGTGATTTTGAGTATAAAGATGGAAAACTAATAGATATAATCCCAAAATACTTTGGTGCTTTTAATGATTGCTCTAATAGGATACAAGATGGTAATAAACTAAGTACAAAGAAAAATTGGGGTACATCATCAAAAGGTATCTCACCAGATTTTATAAAAATCGATAACTTTGAAGAGAATGGTGTACTAAGTAAGTTTCATATCGCCTCTTTTGTAAGACGTGATGGAGTTTTAAAAGATTATGGAACTGTTAGTGCAGTTAGATCTTATTCATACTTTTTTAATGAATTAAAAGAGTGGATGATTGATAAATTTAATAGCCAAGAGGATATGGGACCACTTGAGGAGTTAAGCCCATTTATAAAAGATATAAACGATTATAAAGGTTTATTAATAGCAGCAGGGGCAACAGCATATACAGAGTTTGGAAAAACAAACTTCTTAAAAAAAGGGGATGAAGTGTTTATCTATGTATATAATGCACACTTCCACTCTTTTGAAGATATTATGCAAGATATGTCTGGAATGGACCTACACCTATCTCAATGTAGTAAACTACACCAAATAGTTGAATAGAACCACCTATGTGGTTCTATCACTTAATATTACAAGTAAATCTATACCCTATTCCAGATTCTGTTTTGATATAGTTTGGTCTTGTACTATTTGTTTCAATCTTTTTTCTTAAAGCATTTACATAGGTTCTTAGATATTGCATCTCATTTTGATACCCTACTCCCCAAACCTCTTCTAATATCTGTTTATGGGTTAAAGTTTTATTTGCATTTGACATAAAGTATTTTAATAAATCAAACTCTATTGGAGTCAATTTTAGAAGCTTACCCTTTAAAACTACATCTCTTGTGTTTACATCTAACTCCAAGCCCTCACAAACAAATCTATTTTCGATACTATCATCTATACTATTTCTTCTTAGGTTTGCTTTTATTCTTGCAACTACTTCATTTACAGAAAAAGGTTTTGTTATATAATCATCTGCTCCAACATCCAATGCAGCTATAATCTCTTTCTCATCATGTCTAGCACTTAAAACTATAATAGGAACCTTTGAGACATCTCTTATTTGTTTTATTAAGTCTTTTCCATCACCATCTGGTAAACCTAAATCAACAATAAGTAGGTCTGGGTTATGACTTAAAAACATCACTAAGGCATTTCTTTTATTTTCACTTGAAATAAAACTAAAATCGTACTCTTTAAAAGTGATCTCTAAAAGTTTTTTTACTGAAGAATCATCTTCAATTATGTGTATTGTGTGTTTCATATTAATTTTGCTCTTTTTATTATTGGTAATTCTATCTCTATTAAAATACCCTCATTTTGAGGAAGTGCTCTAATCTCTCCACCATGTAGCTTAACTATACTTTTACAAATAGCTAAACCAATCCCACTACCAGAGATATCATTTGTATCCTCAAGCCTATAAAACTTATCAAAAATATTTTTTAGCTTCTCTTCATCAATATATTCAGATTGATTAAAAATCTTTATAAGTAAGTAGTTGTTTTTATTTACAATATCAACTACAATTTTTGTATCCTCTTTAGAATACTTAAAGGCGTTATCAAAAAGGTTTATTATAAGTTGCGTTAAAAGTGCATTGTCACCCCAATATAGACTAAGTTCATCTATATTGATAACAAGTTTCTCATCATCTTGAATTTGAAACTCATCTAAAGCAACCCCTATAATATCCTCAAAATCACACCATTCAAGCTTTAAATCAATATCTCCACTTGATAAACGTGTACTATCTAAAATATTTGTAATAAGTCTTTCCATTCTAATTGAAGCATAATTTATATCTTCTAGAAGATTGTCTCTTCTTTTTTTATCTAAGTCTTTCTCATCAGAAAGAATAAGGTTGATACTTCCATGAATTGTAGATAAAGGAGTTCTCAAATCATGGGAAACTATATGTAGCAAGCTCTCTCTTAGTTCGTTTTGTTTCCGTTGTGTGTTTAAATTTTTTGCTTGGATAGTGATAATCCATCCAACAATTGCAAAAATCATAAAACTCCAAATATAAAGTTCATTATGTACTGAAAAGCTGTATAATGGAGGAATATACAGGAAGCTTAGAAATAGTATACTTAAAAATATCATAAAAAATGTAGCTTTCATTTTACCATGAATAGCTACTACTACAACAGGTATAATGTGAATCAGTGCAATATTTATAATATCTAAGTGATCTCTGAATAGGTGGCTAACTATAGTGATTACTATTAATATGCCTAAAGCTTTTAGTAAATAATTAATCTTTTTATACTTTGCAAGAAAACTTTTCATTTATATTTTAAATAACCTAACCACTAAAAAGTGTTTAATTAGATAAATCAAAAACATACATGACCACATATGTTTTTAGTATCAACCTTCAATTTTATTATATGGAATATTTTGTAAATAGGTAGTCAAAATTGATTAAATAAAATCAAAATTTTATTAAAATAGCTTTTTGTAGAAGTTAAAAAACTTCTACAAATCTACCATTGCTTTAAAGAAAGCACCGCTTCTACCAATGTTTTCAACATGTACATGAGATTTTGCATCAAGTCTTCCATCCTCAATATACTGTTTTTTCACTTCTAAAATTATTGGTGTAGTTTTTCCTGGCATATCGATTTTTTGATAAAACTCACAAAACATTGCAGTTTGTGTAGAGCTAATCATTGGGGGAAACTCCTCCAAAGGTTTTTGAACTTCAATCTCATACTTCTCAATTTCACTCTCACTTTTATCAAGCATATTTGAAGTTAATTTAACCTGCTCCACATTTGTTTCATTTACAAAACAGATAGTTGCCTTTTTGTGTTTTAAAATATTGTTTAGTGTATCTTTAGGAACTCCTGGCTCTTTTTGTCCTATTGATACAATCAATGTAGCTGGATTACTAGATAGTGGTATAAAGTATGAAAATGGAGCTGCATTTATAACTCCATCATCTTCTGTTACAATCCAAGCGATAGGTCTTGGAACAACACTATCAGACATAATTTTATATCTATTTAAATCCTCAACATCCTTATAATCTATAATCATCATTTTCTCCCTAAAATTTGTAATATAATGATATTAAAAAGGGTTTATAAAGAACTTAAAATATAATTTATTACTTTAAAAACAATTTGAGTATAATCAATACCCTATTAAATATATAAAAAGAGGTTATTAAGTGAGTAGTAATATTATAGAGATTTTTAAAGAGATTACTGAAGTTCCAAGATGTAGTGGAACCCATGAACCTTTCATAAACTATATAAAAGGGTTTGCAAAAAGATACGATTTTGAATGTATTGTAGATAGATATAAAAATATCTTGTGTAAAAAGAAAGAGTTTAAAGCAAACCTATGTTTACAAAGCCATTATGATATTGTATGTCTAAGTGATAATTGTGTACCAAAGATTATAGAAGATGATGGTTTTCTTAAAGCTGAAAACTCAACTTTAGGTTCTGATAATGGAATTGGTTGTGCTTATATGTTAGATTTGATGTCAAAAGGGTATGAACTTGAATACCTTTTTACAAGTGATGAGGAGATTGGACTTATTGGAGCAAACAATTTAGATATAGAATTAAAAGCAGAATATATGTTGAATCTTGATAGTGAAAGTGAAGGTGAAATCTGTATTGGATGTGCAGGTGGAGTTGATATTTTTGCTAAAAATATAGATAAAAAAATCATCCCAAATGAGGAAAACTACCAATTATATGAGTTAGAAATCTCTAATTTACCAGGTGGTCATAGTGGAGTAGATATTGATAAAAATATCCCTAATGGGATAAAAATAATTGGCAAAGCCATCAAAGAATCCAAGGCACTTTTGTTAGATATAAAAGGGGGAGAAAGAATTAACTCTATCCCTGTAAATGTAAAAGCAATAATCGCCTGCAAAGATGAACCTAAAAAAATTGATGAAAATTTATGTATAAGTAAAATCGACACTAAAAGTGAACATTTAAATATTTGGAGTAGTGATATTACCAATTTCATTTATACATTTGCCAATGGAGTAAGAGGATACGATAAAAGTTTAGATGTGGTATTAGACTCAATAAACTTAGCAAAAATCTCAACATCAATTGATTGTGTTGAGATTGAATTAAGTGCAAGATCGATGTCAAATAGTGGCTTAAATAATTTAAAAAATGAAACAGTTACCCTACTTGAATCTTTTGGTTTTGAGGTAAAAACAGCTGGGAAATATCCAGCTTGGAAACCAGATGTAAATGAGTTTACACAAGAGGTTTTAAAAATATATAAAAAGTATGATTCATCTGCTTCACTTGAAGCGATTCATGCAGGACTTGAATGTGCAATTTTTAAAGATAAATTTCCAAATATAAAAGTTGCTTCAATTGGACCAAATATTTTTAATCCACACTCAAAGTCTGAAAGAGTTGAACTAAAATCAGTAGAAAACCTTTCACATATAGTAGAAGAGATTGTAAACAAATTTAAATAAAATGAATCAATTAGAGATAAAAGATAACTGGACCTATAGTGAACTAGAGCTAAAAATAGCTCAATTAGATAGTTTTTATAAAAACAATCTAAACTCAAAGGAGTTAGTATTTGATTTTACAAATCTAAAAGATATGGACTCCTCTGGGATAATCTTAATTATCAAGTATATAACCCTCTTTTCTAAGAAAAATATTGAAGTTGACTTTAAAAACCTCTCACCTAAACACCAAAAGATGCTAAACCTATACAAATCCAACTATGTACATAAAGATGAGATTATAGAAGAGGAAAGCTCTATCTTGGAAAATATAGGAAAAGAGGTTTATAGTGCAAAAGACTCCTTTAAAAACTTTTTATACTTTATAGGGCGTGTCTTTTCATATTTTCTATATTGTTTGATACACCCTTCTAAAATCCGTTTTAAAGCTATTATAAACCAAATGGAGATAGCTGCTATACATATCTTGCCTATTATTGCTTTAGCTTTGTTCTTAGTTGGTTTTGTAACTGCATATCAAGGTGCGGAACAACTAAATAGATTTGGAGCAGCTATTATAGTAATAGAGATGTCAACCATGTCAATGTTTAGAGAGATTGCACCCTTTCTAGCTGCTGTAATTGTAGCTGGTCGTAGTGCCTCTTCTTTTACTGCTCAAATTGGTACTATGAAAATAACTGAAGAGATAAGTGCTATGAAAACTATGGGCTTAGATATAGATATATTTTTAATCATCCCAAGGGTGATTGCACTAGTGATTGTAATGCCACTTTTAGTCTTCTTTGCAGACATAGCTTCAATGCTTGGAGAGATGGTTATTGTAAAGTTACACCTAGGTATCTCTTATACACAATTTCTAGATAGAATTTATGAGTATGTTGAGATGAGACATATTTTACTTGGTATACTAAAAGCCCCTTTATTTGGTATACTAATTGCTCTTATTGGATGTTATAGAGGGCTTCAAGTAAGAAGTGGTACAGATATAGGAAAATACACAACTAAAGCTGTTGTAGACTCGATATTCTGGCTTATTATAATAAATGCTTTAATCTCACTTGTATCTATAGAGTTAGGATTTTAAGATGGTAAATGTAAAAAATCTTTCAACTGCATTTGATAAAAAGATTGTACACAATAAAATCTCTTTAAAGGTTAACAAAGGGGAGATTTTTGGTGTTTTAGGCGGTAGTGGTAGTGGTAAAACTACCCTTTTAAGACAGATGATTTTATTGGATGAAATTCAAAGTGGTCAAATAGAGATATTGGGTAAAAATATTAAAAATTTAAATAATAAACAAAGGGATTTTATCAAAAAAAACTGGGGTGTTTTATTTCAATTTGGAGCACTATTATCTTCACTAAATGTTGTAGAAAATATTGGGATAATGTTAAAAGAGAATACAAAATTACCCCAAGATTTGATAAATGATATCGCCTATACAAAATTAAAAATGGTTGGTTTAGATTCCCATGTGGGAAAACTCTATCCTGAAGAGTTAAGTGGTGGTATGAAAAAAAGAGTTGCCTTAGCTAGAAGTTTAGCCCTTGACCCTCAAATACTTTTTTTAGATGAGCCAACCTCTGGACTTGACCCTGCTAGTGCAAAAGCTTTTGATAAACTAATTGTACAATTAAGAGATATGTTGGATTTAACGGTTGTAGTTATAACCCATGAATTAAATACTATAAAAAATGCATTAGATAGATTTTGTATCCTATCAGAGGGGGAACTGATACTTACAGGAACCTATGAGGATGCAATCAATGCTAATAATGATAAAATAGATAAGTTTTTAAAACTAAAAAAGGATTAACTTGGAGAATAAAGCTAGATATACCTTAGTAGGAGTTTTTCTAATCACTTTCACTGTTGCTATGGTTTTATTTATATTGTGGTTGGCAAGATATGATATAAAGGAGATAAAAGCTAAAGAGTATAGACTTTATAGTAAATCTTCTGTTTCAGGACTAAATGAGAACTCAATTATTCAATATAAGGGTTTAAATATAGGTACAGTGGATAAAATCAGTATTGATGGTAAAAACCTTGAACAAATAGAGATTATTTTGAAAATAACACATCCTGAACTTATCAAAACAGATAGTTATGCAATAATTCAGTCACAAGGTGTAACAGGAAACAAATATATTGAAATAGATGGAGGAACACAAAAAGCAGAAAAACTCCTACCAACAAAAGATGGTTACGCAATAATCCCACTAAAAAAATCTTTTATAGATAAGATTACTAATAGTGCTGATAATATAAGTGTTCAAATAGAGACTTTATTAAAAAAGTTTGATTATCTATTAGATAGGGAAAATTTAGAAAATATAAAAAACTCTTTAAAAAACCTAAATAGTAGTTCAAATGAGTTTAATCAAACCCTAAATAAAATCAATAAACTAATAGATACTTCTGTTTCAAAAACCATAAATAATGTAAACAATATGAGTGTATCAATTGATAAAGTTGTAAAAGAGGATGTTTCAAAAACCCTAAATAATATTGATAAGTTAAGTATTGAGGTTAAAAAAGTTATAAATGAAGATGTAAAGGTTTTAATGAAAGAGTTAAAAACCACTGCAAGATCAACACAAGATATCGATAAGGTTTTAAATACCCTTGATAATACACTTGAAAAACTAGATACAACAATGGACAACTTTAATGAAAATGGTGGAAATATGATATTCAATACAAGAGAGATACCTTATGGACCAGGAGAAACAAAATGATAAAAGCAGTATTTAGTACAGTTTTAATAGCTATATTACTTAGTGGTTGTTTTAGTTTAACAAACCAACTACCAGCTTACTCAACCTACTCTTTAAATGTAAAAGATGAGATACTATCAAGTAAATATTTTGATATTTCTATTAAGGTTAATGAACCAAAAGCTTTAAGTAGTGTAAATAGTAAAAATATAGTTTATTCTAAAGATGAGATTTCACAAGAGGTTTATGCTTTAAGTAAGTGGAGTGATAGACCCTCTAAACTACTTCAACAAAACATTACAAAGTTTTTAACTATACAAAACTCTTATAAGAGGGTTTCAACTTCAAATCTAAAAGTTGACAATGATTTTATAATAAATAGTGAGATTCAAGAGTTTAAACACCAATTTATAGATAATAACTCATATGCCCTATTTACAATAAGAGTTTATCTTTTAGATACAAATACTCAAAAAATCACTTTTAAAAACTTTAGTTATAAAAAACAACTAACAAAAAACAATGCAAACAACTTTGTTCTTAATATGAACAGTTTAGTATTTGATTTTGTAACTGATTTACAAAACTTTATTCAAGAAACTTTATCTAAATAGTTTATGCCCTAAGTGGGCATAACTGTAACTTAACTCCCCTATTCCTATAAATATTATCAAGATTTATCTTTTTAATAAACTTTACTTAGTTATAATTTATCCAAATTTTAACAAAAGGTTTTAATATGGGAAAAATCACAGAACAAGATATTATTAATAGTATTGCTGATGCCTGTCAGTACATCTCTTTTTATCATCCAGAAGACTTTGTAAAAGGTATGGTTGAGGCTTATGAGAAAGAGGAAAGCGAATCAGCAAAAAATGCAATCGGACAAATCTTAATTAACTCAAAAATGTGTGCAATGGGTCATAGACCATTGTGTCAAGATACAGGAAGTGTTAATATATTTGTTAAAGTGGGATTAAAAGCAGACCTTGATATTTCAAGAGATTTAGAAGATATTTTAAATGAAGGTGTTGCAAAAGGTTATACTGATCCAGATAACACTTTAAGATTTTCAGTTGTAAGTGACCCAGCAGGGGAAAGAAAAAATACTAAAAACAATACTCCAGCAGTTATCCACTACTCTGTTGATGCTGCGTCTGATAAAATAGATATCACTGTTGCAGCTAAAGGTGGAGGATCTGAAAACAAATCTAAATTTGCAGTATTAAATCCATCTGATTCAATCTATGATTGGGTTATGGAAAATGTAAGACAAATGGGAGCTGGATGGTGTCCTCCTGGAATCCTTGGTATTGGTATTGGTGGAAACCCAGAAAAATCAATGTTATTAGCTAAAGAAGCATTAATGGGACATGTTGATATCCATGAATTAAAAGCAAGAGGTCCTCAAAATGCATTAGAAGAGTTAAGACTAAGACTTTATGAAGATATTAATAAAATCGGAATTGGAGCACAAGGTTTAGGTGGTCAAACTACTATTTTAGATGTTAAAATTTTAGATTACCCTTGTCATGCAGCTTCATTACCAGTTGCTATGATTCCTAACTGTGCTGCTACTAGACATATCCACTTTGAATTAGATGGAAATGGTGCAGCTACATTTAACAAACCAGATTTAGACCTTTGGCCAGATATTGAACTTCCAATGGATACAATCAAAAAAGTAAATATTGAAGATTTAACAAAAGAGAATTTATCTCAATTTAAATCTGGAGATACACTATTACTTTCTGGAAAAATCTTAACTGCAAGAGATGCAGCTCACAAAAAAATTGTTGAGTACAAAAATGCTGGTAAACCACTTCCAAATGGTGTTGATTTAAAAGATAGATTTATCTACTATGTAGGACCTGTTGATCCAGTTAGAGATGAAGTAGTAGGACCTGCGGGACCAACAACATCTACAAGAATGGATAAATTTACTAAAGATATGATGGAAATCGGTATTATGGGTATGATTGGTAAAGCAGAAAGAAAACAACCAACAATCGATTTAATCAAAGAGTATAAATCTATGTACCTAATTGCTACAGGTGGAGCAGCATATTTAATCTCTCAATCAATCAAAGGTGCTAAAATCTTGGCATTTGAAGAGATGGGAATGGAAGCTATCTATGAGTTTGAAGTAAAAGATATGCCTGTAACTGTTGCAGTTGACACAGAGGGTAACTCTATTCATACTACTGGACCTCAAAAATGGAGAACTATATAAGTTCACCCTTATAAAAAGTAAGAAGAAACTCTTCTTACTTTTTTCTAACTAATTTATTTTTTTAACCTTACATTGTGATAATCATTCTTAAAATTTTATTATAGTATTATAATTAGTTTACAAAGGAATTATTATGACTAATAGAATTGAAACTGACACAATGGGACAGATAAATGTTCCAAACGACAAATACTGGGGAGCACAAACCCAAAGAAGTATAGAAAACTTCCCTATTGGTAAGGAAAAGATGCCAAAAGAGATTGTACTTGGTTTTGCCCATTTGAAAAAAGCTTGTGCCATAGTTAACAATAAACTTGAAAAACTAGATGAGATAAAAACTAAAGCAATAACTCAAGCTTGTGATGAGATATTAGAGGGAAAATTTGATGATAACTTTCCTTTGGTAGTTTGGCAAACAGGTTCAGGAACACAATCAAATATGAATATAAACGAAGTGGTAGCAAATAGAGCAACTGAACTTTTAGGAAAAGATTTTAGAGTAGAAAAAGCAGTTCATCCAAATGATGATGTAAATAAAGGTCAAAGTTCAAATGACACCTACCCTACTGCTATGAGAATCTCTTTTGTATTAGAGTTACAAAAACAACTAATCCCTGCAATAAATAAATTAAAATATACCCTAGAACAAAAAAGTGAGCAGTTTAAAGATATAGTTAAAATAGGAAGAACTCACCTACAAGATGCTACACCTTTAACTTTAGGTCAAGAACTATCAGCTTATGTTGAGATGTTAAATAAAGCCTTAGTTCAAATCGATGATAGTATGAAGTATTTAGTTGAGCTTGCTATTGGGGGAACTGCTGTTGGTACAGGATTAAATTGTCACCCCGCTTTTTCTAGTATGGTTTGTGAAGTATTAACTAAACAAACAAATACAAATTATAGTTTTAAATCTCACCCAAATAAGTTTCATGCCTTAACTTCCCATGATGGAGAGGTTGTATTAAGTGGTATTTTAAATGCTTTAGCCTCAAACCTTATGAAAATAGCAAACGATATAAGATGGCTAGCATCAGGTCCAAGGTGTGGAATTGGGGAACTAACTATTCCAGAAAATGAGCCAGGAAGTTCAATAATGCCAGGAAAAGTAAATCCAACACAAAGTGAAGCTATGACTATGGTTGCAGTTCAAGTTATGGGAAACCATACCACTGTTTCAGTTGCAGCAAGCCAGGGTAATTTTGAGTTAAATGTTTTTAAACCTGTAATTGCTTATAACATTTTACAATCAATCAAACTTTTAAGTGACACCATGCTTGCTTTCAATGACAAATGTGCTGTTGGAATTGAGCCAAATGTAAAAGCAATAGAAAAGTATCTAAACGACTCACTTATGCTTGTAACTGCTCTTAATCCTTATATTGGATATGAAAATGCAGCTAAAATAGCAAAAACTGCACATAAAAATGGAACAACACTTAAAGAAGAGGCTATAAAACTTGGTTTTCTAACAGATGAAGAGTTTGATAACTATGTTTGTCCACAACAAATGGCATTTTGTAAGTAAATAAGATATTTTTTCTCTTATTTACTCTTTTTTGATACCTTTGTAACACTTTTGATTTGTATAATGGTTATTATTCAATTTTTAAAGGAGGTTATTATGGGTTCAAATTTTTTAAATGAGATAAAAATTTTGATTGTTGAAAGCTCAGAAGAGGAAAGAAAAGAGTTAGTAACAAGACTAAAAAAATACTTTAAAACAATAATTGAAGCAGATAATGGTGAAGATGCATATGAGATATATAATTTACATAATGATATAGATTTGATTATCTCTAAAATAAATATGCCAAAACTAAACGGTTTAGAATTATTAAGAAAAGTAAGAGAAAGAAACCTAAACCTACCATTTATTTTTACGACTGAAAGAACTGATACTGAAACAATTATTGAAGCAATAGATTTAAATGTTAGTTATTATCTATTTAAACCTATTAATATAAATACTCTACTTCAAAAAATCGACTTTGTTTGTGAAAAGATTTTTTTACAAAAAAGACTTGAAGAGAAACAAAAAGAGATAAAAAACTATATAGAATCTGTAGATAATGTTGCATTAATCTTTAAAATGAACACAGATGGTGAGATATTTTATATGAATAGATCAATGCAAGAGGTTTCAGGATATAGACAAAATGATTTTGATGGATTAACACTAAATAAAATTATCCATCCAAATATACCAAAAAAAATAATCCAAGATGTCTGGGATTCTTTAAATAAAAAAGAGTTACACAAAATAGATACAAAATTTATCTCTAAAGCAGGAGAAGAGTTTTATCTAAATACAACTATCTTTAAAAACAATACAAATGAAGAAGAGTATATTAATGTAGCATTTTTAACAACTGAAGAGAACCATAAAAAAAGAGATTTCTATAAAAAAGTTGTTCACAATATTCAAGAAGCAAACAAAAAAGAGAATGAATACAAAAAAGTTGTTGCAGAATTGAGTAGAAAACTTGAACAACAAGAGAGTTTTATCTCAAATTTCAATAATCAACTTGATTTTGAAAAAAGAAAATCTTTGACAAAAGAGAGACAACTTACCCATTATGAGTTGCAAATGGAAAATCTAAATGCAAAACATGACAAGATAATGTATTCAAAAAATGAAGAGATTAAAGGTTACATAGAATCAGTTGAAGAGAAAAAAAGAAAAATTGAAACTCAAACTAAAATGATAAAAAACTATGAAAAAGAGTTGAAACTTTTAAAAGAAAAATATAAAAGTTTAGAGACTGATGTAACAAAGAAAAATCATAGAATTGTTGGTTTATTAGATCTTTTAAAAAATGCAAATAGGGAAAATGCAAAACAAGCAGTTTAAATAGGAGGGAGTGTTAGAAATTTCGTGTCAATCTGATAAAATAGAATCAAGGATTGACAATGGAAGAGAGAATAAACTTTGACTTCAATGAAGTTTTAGAACAATTTAAAAATGGTAAAAATCTTACAGGTAAAGATGGACTTTTAGCTCCACTTATCAAACAATTAACAGAAGCTGCACTTGAAGCAGAAGTAGAATCCCATATTGCTAATGATGTATTGAATGGTATCAAAAATAGAAAAAATGGTGTAAATAAAAAAACTATAAAAGGTTTATCAGATGGTTCCTTTGAACTTGAAACTCCAAGAGATAGAAATGGAACATTTGAACCACAACTTGTAAAAAAGCACCAAACAACTATTAGTAATGAAATAGAAGAAAAAATCCTTTCAATGTATGGTTTAGGAATGAGTTATACAGATATATCTTCACATATTGAAGAGATATATCAAGTATCTATCTCAACAGCAACAATAAGCACTATTACAGATAAAATTATTGATAAAGTAAAGGCTTGGCAATCAAGACCATTAGATTCAATCTATCCATTTGTTTGGTTAGATGCAATACATTATAAGATTAAAGATGGTGGGAAATATGTAAGTAAAGCTATTTACACAGTTTTAGGTGTAAATATTGAAGGTAAAAAAGATATATTAGGACTTTATCTTTCAGAATCAGAGGGTGCAAACTTTTGGCTTTCAGTTCTTACAGATTTAAACAATAGAGGCTTGCAAGATATACTGATTGCATCAGTTGATGGTTTAAAAGGATTTCCTGAAGCTATAAAGAGCATATTTCCTAAAACTGAAGTCCAACTATGTATTATTCATCAAATAAGAAATTCAATAAGGTATGTTGCTTCTAAAAACCATAAGGAGTTTATGACTGATTTAAAACCTGTGTATCAAGCAGTATCAAAAGAAGCTGCTGAAGATGCACTTTTAGCTTTGGATGAAAAATGGGGGAAATTATATCCTATCGTACTTCAATCTTGGCAGAATAAATGGGAAAATTTATCTGTGTATTTCAAATATCCACCAGAGATTAGAAAAGTAATATATACAACAAATATCATTGAATCAGTTCATAGACAATTTAGGAAATTAACGAAAACAAAAGGAGCATTTCCAAATGAAAATTCTCTTTTAAAATTACTTTATATGGGTATTCAAAATGCAACTAAAAAATGGAATATGCCAATGTGGAACTGGAATCTAACCCTCTCTCAATTGGCTATATTCTTTGAGGGGAGATTGGATAATGAACTTAAACTTTAAGTGATGGTATGATAAAAATATGCAAAGGAATTTTTAAATGATAAATTGGTCAGAAGCAAACGATTCAGAGTTAGTATGTTATTGTATAGAAGTTAATAAAAAGACCATAGTAGATGCCATAAAAAATGGGAATGACACTCTTTCTAAAATTAAAGAATCAACAAAAGCTTGTACAGGAAGCAGTTGTAAAGAGCTGAATCCATCTGGTGAGTGTTGCTCAAAGGATATTAAAAATTTAATTAAGCTCTGCTCAGGCAAAGAGAATAATGAAAGTTGTAGTTGCTGTTGTAGTAGCTAAATAGGTGTGATAGGATTTCTCCTATCAGAATTACTTTGACACGGAATATTTAACGGTCTCAAATAGGAAGATTATTTTTAATAAATATCTTCCTATTATACTTACTTAGACAAATATATATTTATGTCTAGCTTTTAATTTTTTTTGACAAACCTTCTCACTTTTATGAGACTCACATGAGGAGTCTTTTTTTGCACCCTTGTGGTTTTTAACTATCTCTTCCAATTGTGTTTTAGATAACTCTTCTAAATCATTATCTAAAATCTTTTTGATTATCTCATTTGTAGTAACTCTACCCTCACCTGCAAAAGAGAGTTTTATTTTTGTGCTTGAGAGCTTTTCAAAAGGTTTTGTACCCATCTCTTGAATAACTATCTCATCTACACCTTTTTCTAAAAACCAAGAGATAAGTGAAGAACCCTTTTCATATGGGTTTTTCTCTATTTTCAACTCTTTACCATCAAAAAAGGCAAAATATTTTGCCTTACCAAATAGTGGAGAAATTGCACTATTTTCTTTATTTGTCTTTAGTGGAAATGTAATCATTTTCTACCTTTATATATTATAATTTCTTATAATTTATGCATAATATATAGTTATAGTTTAATGATACACTATTTTAGTTAAGAATTAATTAATTTAAATATTAAATTTACTTATAATAATTCTATGCGCCTTGTAAAAGTCTAGTATTTACTACTGCAATATCGTTTAATGAACTAAACACTTTTCCTGTCATATATTCAATCTCTTTTGCCACCTCTTTTAGCTCTTCATTACTAACTCTTCTACTATTTAAGTCTATAAACTCTTGAACCTTTTGATGAACAATCTCATGTCTTTGTTTTAATAATCCCCACTCTTGTGATTTTGTAAACTCTTTGTTAGCAGTTTCACACTTATTTATCCAAGTACCCAAATCACAACTATTACTATCTGTTACACTATAGCTTTCAAAACTTTTTAGTTTTGTAAAATGTTTTTTCTTAAAGTTAATATGGTCATTTTTATATTTTGAAATCTCTTGAATTAAATCAACATCATCAACCATATGATAGTATTTATCATTGATAAATGCCTTTTGAGTAATACCCAACAATCTAGTTGATAGTTTTGCAACCTCTTTTGATAACTGATCAATATTCAATGATGTTTGTGCATTTTTTTGTGTCATCTCATCTAAAGTTGTAATAGCATCATTGATTTGTATCATCCCCTCTTCTTGCTCTTTAATTGCACTTGATACATTATCAATAATCTCTTTTGTATCTTTTATCTTATATGAAAGGTTTTCATAACCTTTTATCATCTCAGTTGCAACAGTTTTCCCTTCTGTTGATTTAGTGTTTGCATCTTCAACTAATTTTTTAATACTATTAGCTGCATCAGCTGAACGATTTGCTAAGTTTCTTACCTCTTGAGCTACAACTGCAAAACCTTTCCCAGCTTCCCCCGCTGTTGCTGCTTCAACCGCTGCATTTAGCGAAAGTATATTTGTTTGGAAAGCTATTTGATCAATTACAGAGATAGCTTCTGAAATAGCTGTTACCTTTTCATTTATCTCTTCCATTGAAAGAACTGTTTTTTGAGCTTGTTCATTACCAACATGGGCAGTATTATTAAGCTCATCAGCGATAATCAACATCTTTGATACATCATTTGAACTTGATTTTGTGTTTGATGTTATTTGCTCAATTGAAGCAGCTGTTTCTTCTAATGATGCAGCTTGTTCATTGGCACTATTAGATAGTGATTGTGATGAACTTGTAAGTACAGTAGTATTAGATTCAAGCTCTTTCCCTGCATTTGTAATCATCGCTATTAGTTGAGAAATAGATTGACCCAAAAGAATAGAACCAGCCGATAAACTACCAAAGTCCCCATACATTCCAATCTTCTCTTCATCTTCAAGTCTAAAGTTATATTTACCAATAGCATAATTATCTAAAACTTTATTTATATTATCAACTTTTTGTTTTGTAAACCTTATCATTTTATTTATGATTTTTCTTAAAGACTCAACCTCATTTGTAGCTGCTTCTTGATTGATGTTATACTCAAAGAAACCATTTGAAACTTTTTCAACAACATCAGTTATCTCAGCCACAACTTTTTTATCTTGTTCTATAAAGTTTTTAACCTTTTCCATTTGCTCATTCATATGTTTATTCATTTGTGCAAACTCATCAGTACCAACCACTTCAATTGGTTTAAGGTAATCTTTTTCTCTAATTACATACTTAAATGAATACTCTAAGCCCTCTTTGAAGTTTCGTAAGGAAGAAACAATTTTTCTAATAATTATTGCACTTACAACAAAGACCAATATAATAACAAGAACAACAACAACTAAAGTAAAAATGAAACTATTATTTAACTCTTTGTTTTTTGAATTTATATATGAATATATCTCATCTGATAACTTATCTTCATACTCTTTAAAAAACTCAATTCTTTTTGTAGATATCTCAAACCAATTATTATGATCTGCTCCAAATATATTGTTATTTAAATCACTTAAAGCTCTTATCGCTTTATTATCATCTATTACATTATTTGAGTTTATCTCTTCAATTGATTTACCTAAAGCTATAGCATCCATAATCTCAACAGAATTTCCCATATACTCATCAAAACTATTTTTAATAGTTTTAATCAGTTTCTTCTCCTCTTTTGTAGTCCCTTTAATTCTTCTATATTTATTTAATTGTCTTGAGATACTAGAGTGAAATCTTTGGATTTTGTTTAGATATTTATCATCCATATTCAAAATATAATCTTTATAGTTTTGAACAAGTCCTCCAAATCCTGCAAGTTGAGTTATACTAGAGATTATCTCATTTTTTTCTGCTTTATTTACAACAATAGTTCTATACTCTTCAACCTCTAAACAAGCTTGACAACTCTTTAAACTCTCTTGAAATCTTTTTAAATCCTCTGATGAAATCACTTTTTCTAGTAGGTTTATATAGGTCTCTTGTGTAGCAACTGAAGTCCTAAAGTTAGAGTAATCAATATTTGACAATACCCCTTTCTCAAAGGTTTGTCTTAAAAGTCTTCTTTCTATTGAAGCATTTTCTGTGATATTTACAATTGCTTGAAAAGCTTGAATCTTTTTTGATAATACACCATCATTGCTATATGTTAGTAGGTCATCTAAAAAGAAAAGTAACTTATCATCTAACTTTGTATAAAACTCAATAATCTTATCATCACTTAATGATATCTCAGCTATTTTTTCCCTTATGGTTTTTATCTCTTTAAAATCTTTTTTTATCTCTTCAATTTTTTTATCAAGTATAGTTGAATAAGATTTTGTATCAAAACCTTTAAACAATTGATCAATTTTATCTATATATTTTGTAGACTCTATAATACTTTTTTCCAACTCATCTTTATATTTTTTCCCATAACTATTTACAAATAGAAGACTATATTCACGCTCCTCTTGTAAACTATTTAAAAGTTTTGTTGATAAAAGAGAAACCTCTAAGTATGTGTTTGTTTTTTCAAGTGCTTGTTTCTCATTTAATTTTTTAATTAAAGTTTGTCCTGATAAAAGAATAATTGCCAAAATAGGAAGGGTAAGAATAAGGATAATTTTATTTCTAAGGGATAAGTTGTTCATAAGTGCTCCAATGTATCTGTATCATTGGAACAATATCAAATTAAAATTACAGCTTGATTACAAAAAATAATTTTAATAACTTTATAATTTATATGTTTTTATGGTCTCTAATAAAGTGACACAAGAGTTTAAATAACTTTTTCCAAAAAGATTAAAATGGTTTAGATAGTGATATAAATTATAAATATACTTTTTCTTTGAGTACTCTTTACTTAAAGGTAAGCTCTGTTCATATGCTTTATAAAACTCCATACTAAAACCACCAAACATCTCAGTCATAGCAATATCAACCTCCCTATCTGCATAATAAATAGCTGGATCAATTAAATATATAGAATCTTTTTCAAAAATAACATTTCCACTCCATAAATCCCCATGGACTAAAGAGCTATATTCACAGCTATTATTTAAAAACTCAATCAACCCCTCTTTTATATTTTCAAATACCTTATAAAACTCCTCTTTTATCTTTTTATCTTTTATTATTGAGATTTGAAACATAAGTCTATATTGATAAAAAAACTCACCCCAATTGTTAGATATACTATTTTTTTGAATATTTAAACCTATAAAATTATCATGTTCAAAACCATAATGTTTTTGTTTTATTGAGTGGATTTTTGCTAAGGCTATACCAAGTTGGGTTTGTTGGGAAGAAGTTGGATTTGTTTGATTAACTCTTTGCATAACTATACAATTTTTATCATAACTAAATATTTTAGGTGTTTTTATCTCTAAAATATTGTTTTCATCCAAAGTTTTTTGGATAAGTTTTAAAGCTTCAACTTCATCTATTAAAGAGTTATTATTGAAATGGTTCTCTTTAATAAATGTTTCCATCTTATTTCAATCTATTTTTTGCTAATTCTATATCTGATTGGTATTTATATATCATATAATCAAAAAGCGTACTACCTTTATTTCTAGAAAAAAATGAATACATCTCAATCATTCTATAAGTCATTCTAAAAAATGCAGTAAAAGGGATAAAATAAGTGATTAGTGTTTCGTATTTTCTGTATGGATAGTATTGGTCAAACTCATTTTTCAAACTACCTAGAATTTTGTTTTCAACATGAAGTTGCTCTTTTGACTTTGTTGTCATTGTTCTTAACGCAATAAAAAGGTTAATAAAAAACATAAAAAGGTTTAAATTCCAACCTAAAATAAAAATCTCTTCGTAACTCATCTTTCCTCCATATCAAATATTATATCTAATTTTTGTATAATAATTTTTTTAAAGGGACTAAATGAAATTAATTGAAGAGAATATAACTCAAACTTTAGAAGAGATTTATTTAATTGAAACATTAAATTTAGATAATAAAACAATCCTAGAATTAGGTTGTGGAGCAGCGGCTATGACAAAAAAAATAGCTGCAAATGGAACAAATAGAAAAGTTATTGCTTCAGAAGTTGATGAGATACAACATCAAAAAAATCTAAAACTTGATATACCAAATATTGAATTTAAAAACTTCCCTGCGGAAGATATAACTTTGGGTGATGAGAGTGTTGATTTTATTTTTTTATTTAAATCCTTCCATCATGTACCAGAAAACTCAATGAAAAAAGCTTTAGATGAGATGAAAAGAGTTCTAAAACCAAACGGTTTAATCTATTTTAGTGAACCTTTATATCAAGGGGAACAAAATAGACTTATCTCTATTTTTCATGATGAGAAATATGTAAGAGAGATCGCCTTTGAACATATTAAACAAGCTGTTGAAAAGGAAGAGTTTAAACTTTTTAAAGAGATATTTTTCCAAACTCCTGTAAGTTATAAAAACTTTGAAGATTTTAAAATAAAACAGATGGATGTAACTCACCTTGATACAGTTTATACTAAAGAGATTATTGAAAAGGTTCAAACAGAGTATGAAAAACTTTCAAAAGATGAACTTACTTTATTGAAACCCTTTAGAGTTGATATTTTACAAAAAATTTAGAAAGAGAATTAGATTAGATGACACAAACAGAATATAGTGAAAAGATAGAAACATTAATTGAGTGGGCAAAGGCTTATTATGTATATGATAACCCTATAGCAACAGATGAAGAGTATGACAAATTAGCAAGAGCATGTTTAGCATTTGAACAAGAAAATCCACAACACAGTCACCCAAACTCACCAAATAAAAGGGTTGGTGGTTTTGTATTAGAGGGTTTTGAAAAAGCTGCTCACCTATCAAGAATGTGGTCACAAGAGGATGTTTTCAATACAAAAGAGTTAGAAGATTGGATAAATAGAGCAAAAAAAGTAAATACAAAGCTAGAGTTTTATTGTGAACCAAAATTTGATGGAGCAAGTTTAAACCTTATCTATGAGAATGGTTTGTTAAAACAAGCTATTACAAGGGGTGATGGAACAATTGGAGAAGATGTTACAAATAATGTAAAAACAATACACTCAATCCCACTAAAAATAAAAGAGCAATCACTAATAGAGATACGTGGTGAGATTGTTATTAGAAAAAAAGATTTTGAACAAATCAATCAAGAGAGACTTCAAAACAATGAGCCACTTTTTGCAAACCCAAGAAATGCAGCTTCAGGAAGTCTAAGACAACTAGACCCAAGTATAACAGCAAAAAGAAAACTATATTTTAATGTATGGGGAGTTGGACAAAACTCACTTAATAAAAAAACATATAGTGAGCTTATGGAGTATATCTACTCACTAGGGTTTGTTAAACCACCACTTCAAACAACAACTAATAATATTGATGGGATTGAAGAGATTTACCATAAAATTATTGATGCAAGAGATAGTATTGAGATGATGCTTGATGGTATGGTTATAAAAATAAACGATATAGAAACACAAGATGAGTTAGGCTATACAGTAAAATTTCCAAAATGGTCTTGTGCCTATAAATTCCCAGCAGTTGAAAAAACTACAAAAATCAAAGATATAGTTTTACAAGTTGGACGTACAGGAGTTATCACACCTGTTGCAGTTGTTGAGCCTACACTTATTGATGGAAGTACAGTTAGCCGTGCAACACTACATAACTTTGATGAGATAGAAAGGTTAGATTTAAAACTAAATGATGAAGTTATCATTATAAAAAGTGGAGATATTATCCCTAAAATCACAAAAGTTTTTTATGAAAGAAGGGATGGAAAACAAATAGATATCTCTCGTCCTACCTCTTGTCCTACTTGTGAAAGTGAACTTTTAGATGAAGGGACAATGATAAAGTGTCAAAACCTAGATTGTCCAAGTAAAGTTGTAAACTCAATTATATATTTTGCCTCAAAAAACTGTATGAATATTGATGGATTAGGGAATAAAATAGTTGAACAACTAGTAAAAGAAAACAAAATAAGAGATATCTTAGACCTTTATACTTTAAAATATGAGGATTTAGAAAACCTTGAAGGGTTCAAAGAGAAGAAAATCAATAACCTTCTAAAAGCTATAGAAGATACAAAACACAGAGAGCTTCATAGGGTTATAAACGCCTTAGGGATTGAGCATATTGGGGAAGTAGCTTCAAAACAGATATGTTTAGAGTTTGGATTAGGTGTTGTTGATGTGGAGTATGAATCATTGGTTGCCTTAGATGGTATAGGGGAACAAATGGCAAACTCTTTTTGTGAGTTTATGAGAGTAAACAAAGAGTTGGTACTAAAATTAATTGAACTAGTTAACCCTGTAGTTGAAGAGAAAAAAGAGGTTGCAGAAAACCCATTTAAAGGAACTACAGTTGTCTTAACAGGAACCATGAGCAAAAGTAGAGGTATCATAAAAAAAGAGTTAGAAGAATTAGGTGCTAAAGTTAGCTCTTCTGTATCTAAAAAAACAGATTTTCTTATCTATGGAGAAGAGGCTGGAAGTAAATATGACAAAGCAGTTGAGCTTGGAGTTAAAACCTTAACAGAAAATGAGATGAACGATTTATTATAATCTTCATCCATTTCAAAATCTTATAATGTATATAATCTATACAAAACTATATTTTAAAACTAAACACTAGAGAGTTTAATTGTTCAAATATGTTACCATTTTATATACTTTTCACAGTTTACATACCAAATTAATTAATTAACTTAAATTTTTCCTTTAATTATTTTATAATACTTTGGAGACAAAATGAAAAGGGAAGAATAACAATGAGTAATGAGATCAAAAGAGAAAGGTCATTAACAATGACAATGTTGATGACTCCTGATAAAGCGAACTTTTCAGGAAAAAATGTACATGGTGGGGAGATATTAAAGATGTTAGACCATGTTGCATATGCATGTGCTGCTAGATATACTGGTATGTACGCTGTAACTTTATCAGTTGATATGGTACTATTTAAAAACCCAATTAAAATTGGTTCACTAGTAACTTTCCATGCTTCAGTTAATTATACTGGAAGAACATCTATGGAGATAGGAATAAAAGTTATTTCAGAAGATATTAAAGACCATACACTTAAAAATACAAATGTATGTTACTTTACTATGATTGCTATGGATGAGGATGGAAACACTACACCTGTTCCTAAATTAGAACCTGAAACAGAGGATGAGAGAAGAAGATATAATGATGCTATAAAAAGAAGAGAGCTGAGAATGGCATCAAGACACGCTAAATAATAAGCGTTTTCATTGTAGTTTTACTAAAAAAGGGAAGAGTTAAAAACTCTTCCCTTTTTTTATTGTTGTTTAGATTCAATAAACTCTTCGTAGCTACCTTTGAAATCTGTGATCGATCCATCACTTTGAATCTCAATAATTCTATTTGCAAAGGCATCTAGTAATTCCCTATCGTGTGATACACAAATAACAGAACCTGGATATTCTAATAATCCTTCACCAAGTGCAATAATAGCCTCAAGGTCTAAGTGGTTTGTAGGTTCATCTAAAACCATAAAGTTTGGTTGTTCTAACATAATCTTAGATAACATCATTCTATGTTTTTCACCCCCAGAACAAGATTTAACTTGTTTCTCTTGCTCTTGACCGTTGAATAACATTCTTCCAAGACAATTTCTAATCTCTCCAATATCAGCATCTCTATCAAAACTTCTTAACCAATCATATAGAGTCATATCTCCATCAATAATATCAGTTGCATTTTGTGGAAAATATCCATTTTGGATAGTAGCACCCCAGTGAACCTCTCCTGAATCTGCCTCTAAGTTTCCAACTAAAACTTCACAAAGTGTAGTTTTACCAATACCATTTGGTCCAATTAGAGCAATTTTATCACCCTTTTCAAGTGAAAAAGAGATATCATTTAATACAACTTCTCCATCAAACGATTTACAAATATTGTTTACAAATAGTATCTCCTTTCCAACTTCTCTTTTTTGTCTAAAGATAATAGATGGGTCTCTTCTACTTGAGATTTGAATTGAACCTAAATCAAGTTTATCAAGTTGTTTTTGTCTTGATGTTGCTTGTTTTGCTTTTGAAGCATTTGCACTAAATCTAGCGATGAATTTTTCTAATTCCTCTTTCTCTTTTTGCTTTTTATTCATATCAGCTTGTTGTTGTTTTGCCATAACTGTTGAAGCTATATACCAATCATCATAGTTACCAGTAAACTCTCTAATTTGTTTAAAATCAACATCTAAAATATGTGTACAAACTGCATTTAAAAAGTGTCTATCGTGAGAGATAACTACCATAGTACCATCATGGTGTTGAAGTTGGTTTTCTAACCATCCAATTGTTTCAATATCAAGGTTATTTGTAGGCTCATCTAGAAATAATACATCTGGTTTTGGGTATAAAACCTGTGCTAATAAAACTTTGAATTTATCCCCACCTGTATATGCACTCATTAGTTCTTGGTGTTCAGATGCAGGGAAACCTAACTCTTCTAATATTTTTGTAATTTTTACATCATATTCATAAGTTGGATCCTCTTCAACACAAACAATCTCTAACTCTGCTAATCTATTGTTTACTTCATCAGTAAACTCTTCACTCATATAAAGTTTTTCTTTCTCTTTGATTGCATCATAAAGTCTTTTATTTCCTAATAAAACTGTGTCAAATAGTGTGTGTTTTTCGTATGCAAATTGGTTTTGACTTAATGTTCCAACTTTTTTACCATTTTGTACTTGTACTTCACCCTCTGTTGCTTCCTCTTCACCACTTAATATTTTTAAAAATGTTGATTTTCCAGCTCCATTGGCACCAATAAGTCCATATCTTTTCCCTGTATCAAGTTTTAAATTAATATCTTGAAATAGAACTCTTGAGCCATAAGCTTTCTTTAAATTGACTGTTTGAACCATAAAAATTCTCCATAACTTATCTTAGATTTGTGGCGATTATATCTAAAATAAACTAATTTACAATTTATACATACTTTGTAAATATATACACTTACATTTTCTTACTACAAAATATAAGAATTTTATTATATACTAAAGAAAAAAGTAGGATGATATATGAAGGTAGTATTAACAATAGCAGGAAGCGACAGTAGCGGTGGTGCTGGAATTCAAGCAGATTTGAAAACCTTTGAAGCCTTTGGAACCTTTGGTTGTAGTGTAATTACAGTATTAACTGCACAAAATACAAAAGGTGTAACAGATATTTATGAAATTTCACCACAATTTATAAAAAATCAAATAAAAGCAGTTTTAGAAGATTTTGATGTGGCAGCAATAAAAATTGGTATGCTTTTTTCAAATGAGATTATAAATATGCTAAAAGAGATTATAAAAGATTTAGATATACCAATAGTTTTTGATCCTGTGTTTATCTCAAAAGCTGGTTCAAAACTACTAAATGATGATGCTGTGGAAAATCTAAAATCACTATTTCAATACTCTACAATCATCACTCCCAATCTATTTGAAGCAAAGGCTTTATTTGAGTATGATTCATTAAATGAAAGAGTTATAGAGCAGATTGCAAAACTTCCATATAAAGTTGTAATAAAAAATGATAAACTAATAAAAGATGATAAGACTTTAAGTTTAGATACACTTTTTGAAAATGGAAATAAAAAAGTGTTTTATACAAAACTAATAGATACAACAAATACTCATGGTACAGGTTGTAGTTTTTCAAGTGCCATTGCAGCAAATATAGCTTTGGGAAAACCTATAGAAGAAGCAATCAAAACTGCAAAAGAGTTTATCTATGAAGCAGTTAACAACGCACCTAATATTGGCCATGGAATGGGACCAATTGCACACAAGATTGGTGCATCAAAACTTAAAAAGTAGGATAAAATGAAAGCATTAGTATTTATAGCCCATGGGAGTAAAAAAGAGTTGTCAAACCAAGAGTTTATCTCAATGGTAAACTCAATAAAACAAAAAGATACAAATTATGATTTTATAGAAGCATCCTTTTTAGAGTTAGCAACTCCTGATATAAAAAGATGTTCTAAAACACTTATAGAAAAAGGGGTTGAAAAAATATATTATTATCCATTTTTTTTAAACTCTGGTCGTCATGTTGTAAATGATATACCAAATATAATTGAGCAGTTAAAATTAGAGAATAAAAATATAGAGTTTATATTATTAAAACATTTTGGAAACTCTGAGTTTATTGAAGAGATTATTGTAAAAGATATCTCATCAATATAAACTTACATTTTTTTAGTACAAAAGTTATCTATTTATTTGTAAACTACCTATTATCATAAAGGAGAGCCTATGTTAAAAGAGTTAATCTACACAACAATCGGTGCAAGTACAGTTATGAAAGATAAGATTGAAGAAGAGATGAAAATCTTAGAAAAAAAAGGCAAAATCAAAAAAGAGGATGCAAAAGAGTTGATGAAAAAGCTCGAAAAAAAAGGTAAGCTTGAAGATAAAAGATTAAAAAAAGAGATTCGAGGTCACCTAAAAGAGCTTATAAATGAACTTGGACTTGTTACAAAAAAAGATTTAAAAAAATTCAAAGAAGAGCTTAAAAAGCAATAGGAATTAAAATGGCTGATTTGTCAAAAATGAGACAAGAATATAGCTCAAAAGGCTTAGATATAAAAGATCTAAATCAAAACCCCTTTGAACAGTTTGAACTTTGGTTCCAAAACGCATTAGAAGCAGAGTTGATTGAACCAAATGCTTTTACACTTGCAACAGTTGGAAAAGATTTAAAACCAAGTCAAAGAACTGTTTTACTAAAGATGTATGATAAAAAAGGGTTTAGATTTTTTTCAAATTACAAAAGTAAAAAATCATCACAAATAGATGAAAACCCTTTTGTATCTGCCCATTTTGCATGGCTTGGTTTAGAAAGACAAGTAAGAATTGAGGGTGAAATCAAAAAAATCTCAAAGGGTGAATCTTTGAAATATTTTTTATCACGTCCAAGGGGTAGTCAAATTGGAGCTTGGGTTTCACACCAAAGTAAAGTTGTAAACTCAAGAACTGTTTTAGAAACAAAATTTGACGAAATGAGAAATAAGTTTGCAAATGGAGAGGTACCCTTTCCATCTTTTTGGGGTGGGTATGAGATTGTTCCAAAATATTTTGAATTTTGGCAAGGTGGATTGAATAGATTACACGACAGAATGGTTTATAAACTTATCGATGATAAATGGGAGATTTATAGACTAGAACCTTAGGAGTTAATTATGGCTTGTAACAGATGTACAGAACAGTTTGAACTTAAAACAACTAGTTCAAAAATCTATTTCATAAGTAAGTATGACGAACTTATGAAAAAAAGTAGAGTTTTTTTAATGAAACTTGGACTTGATATTTATAAAGTTCATGATTTACACTATATAAAAGTTGAAAATACAAAAGAGTTTTTCTATTCAAATATTGATGCTATTAAAACTCACTTCAATAGTTTAGAAACTGAAGATATAAAACTTTTTGTTGATTATCAAAATGAAGGGTTTTCATATAAGGTTGTGCTTAATGCAAAAACTTTTCAAAACTATATAAATCTAATAGATGATAAAGATTTTTTTGAAATAATAAAACATCAATCCCTTACCTCTTATTTTCAACCAATAATTGATGCTAATGATAACTCAATATATGGCTATGAATCATTAATTAGAGGAGTTAATTCTGATGGTAGCTTAATGTATCCAGATAGGCTATTTAATAAATCAACAAGAAATGACATGAACTTCAACCTTGATAGATTGTGTAGGGAGTCTGCCCTAAAAACAGCAGCAACTAAAAAAATCAATAAAAAGGTTTTTATTAACTTTATTCCAACCTCTATTTATGATCCAGAGTATTGTTTAAAATCAACAGTTAAATGGGCAAGACAATTAGACTTTGACCCAGCCAATATTGTGTTTGAAGTTGTAGAAACAGAAACAATAAAAGATCAAAAACATCTAAAAAACATCTTAGAGTTTTATAGAAAGGAAGGGTTTCAAATAGCCTTAGATGATGTTGGTGAAGGATATTCAGGACTTAATAGAATAATAGATTTAAAACCAGATATTATAAAAGTAGATAGAAATATTGTTGATAATATCGATTCCAATGAACTAAAATATTCAGTCTACAAAGCTTTATACAATCTATCTAAAGAGAATGGTATAAAAATATTAGCAGAGGGTATAGAAACAGCTTATGAACTTGAAACAATAAAAAGTATTGGTGTTGATTATATGCAAGGTTATTACTTTTGTAAACCAATGCCAGAACCAATTAGAAAACTAAAAGGATAAGTTATCAAAAATTATTCACCCTTTAGAGTATATAAAGTTTTTTTATTTTTATTAACAATCTATATGGTTATAAAAAAAAGGGATAGATTTCTAATCTTTAAACCCCTAAAACCAAAAAGATTAAAAAAGTATATTCTTGATTTGGGTGCAAGCTTTATAAAACTTGCTCAGGTATTAGCTACTAGAGCAGATTTTTTTTCAAAAGAGTATCTTGAAGAGTTAAAATCTTTACATGATCAAATTCCACCAATGTCTCAAAATAGATTTAATGAAGTTTTTAATACTGCATTTAAAGAAAAAGAGGTTTTTAAAGAGTTTGAAAAAGAGCCAATAGCTTCTGCTTCTATTGGACAAGTACATATCGCATATTTACAAAATGGGAAAAAAGTTGCAGTAAAACTTAGACGTTATGGGATTAAAAAGCAAGTTTTAGCAGATATAAAAATTATCAATTTCTTTAACAGATTATTTAACCCCCTCTTCTCTTCATATACAAAAAATTCAATTGATGCTGTTGTTAGTGAATTTTCTAAAATGATTGTTCAAGAGGTTAGTTTAAAGCAAGAGTTAGAAAACTTGAAAAACTTTAAAAAGGTATATAAAAAAGAGAAAATAAGATTTCCAAAACCATACAAAAAATACTCAAGTGATGATGCTTTAGTTATGAGTTTTGAAGAGGGGTTTAGATTTGATGATAAAGAGAATATCTTAAAACATAAAATAGATTTTAAAAAAATAATTGCAAATCTAGTTAACTTTTATACTACACAGATGTTAATAAATGGGTATTTCCATGCAGACCCACACCCAGGAAACCTTTTTGTAAATACTAAAGGTGAGTTGATACTTTTAGATTTTGGTATGGTAAAAACAGTACCAAATGAAAAAAGAGTTGCAATAATTGAACTTATAAAAGCTGCAAATGAGCAAGATTATGAAACCTATATTAGTGCAAGTAAAAGGTTAGGAACTATTGCCTATGAAGCTCCTACTGGTGAGTTAGCCCAGTTTACATCAAAGATGTTTGATATTTTTTCAAATGATAACTTAGATAGTCAATCTATGCAAACGTTAGCTTTTGAGGTTTTAGAACAAACTAGAGATTTACCCTTTAAACTCCCTAGTGATGCTATATATATCTTAAGAGTTAGTGCTATTATTGAAGGACTTGGTACCACATATATTGAAAATTTCAATGGGGTTAAAGATATTTTGCCAATTTTGATAAACAATATTCCTAAAGCTATTGGGGCAAAAGAGTCTATAACTGAAACCTTAATTGAGGAGATAAAAGAGATACCTTTTATAACAAAAGATTTTAAAACTATGATAAGAAGGGCAAGTGAAGGAAACTTGGAGGTTGAAGTCTCAAAAAGTCAGATGGAGTATATTTTTAAGGTTTCAAAAGATTATCTAAAGAGTAGTTTTATCTCTTTTGCTTTTATTTTCGCTTCAATCTTTTATCTTCTTTATGGTTTTGAACCAAAGGAGTTTTCAATAGTTTTATTTTTGATTGGATTTATAAGGTTATTTTACAAATGAAAAATATAGATTTAACAGATGGGGAAAAATACAGAATCATCGAGATGGCTTGGCAAGATAGGACAACCTTTGATGTGATAGAAAAACAGTTTGACTTAAGTGAGAATCAAATAAAAAACCTAATGAGAGAGCTTATCTCACCTAAGGCATATAAAAGATGGAGAAAAAGAGTTCAAGGTAGAGTCACAAAACATAAAAAAAGAGTAAAGTTTAAACCAATTAGATTTCAAGGACCATGGTAATGTATAGATTTGGATTATTTTGTTCACTAAGTGATAACTCTTTATCAACTAATAGAACAATAAATTTAAAAAATTTAAACTATAAAAATGTAGAGAATAAAGTTAAACAAAATGCACTGGAGTTTATTAAACTTCTTGAATATTGTAAACAAAACAACTACCCTATTTTTAGACTAGGTAACTCCTTTGTTCCTTTTATTTCACATAAACTATTTGATAAAGAGTGGTTAAAAAAACTCTCACCTATTTTTGATGAAACAAAAGAGAGATTAAAAGATTTTGATATAAGAGTTACTATCCATCCTGGTCAATATACAGTTTTAAACTCTCCAAAACCAAATGTAATAAAAAACTCCCTAAATGAATTAGAGATGATATTTTGGTTATTTGATAGATTAGGGATAGATGAGAATGGAACTGTTTTGATTCATGGTGGAGGAGCCTATGATAATAAAGATGAAGCTATAGAAAGATTGATATCTACTATTGAAGAGAATAGTTGGTTAAAACAAAGATTAGCTTTAGAGAATGATGAGAGAGTTTTTAATACAAAAGAGATATTAGAGGTTTGCAAAGAGTCTAAATTACCAATGGTTTTTGATGCTTATCACCATAGCTTAAATAAAAGTGATTTTGACCCCAAAGAGATTATAAAAACATGGGAAAATAGAAGAATGAAACTTCATCTATCCTCAAAAGGAGAAGGTAGATTTGGGAACCATGGAGAGTTTATAGAGCTAAATGATTTTTTAACCTTAAAAGATATCTTCATAGATGAGCTAAAAAATATAGATATCATGGTTGAAGCAAAGAAAAAAGAACTAGCAATAGAAAAACTAAAAGAGGAGATATTAAAAAATGATAAGTAGATTATTAATACTAACTTTTATAATAGTTTTCACAGGGTGTAGTACAAAATACCCAGAACTTCCAACTGTATCAAAAGTTGATATAGATAAATATAAAGGAACATGGTACGAGATAGCTAGATATGAACACTTCTTTGAAAAAGGTTGTAAAAATGTCACTGCAACATATGAGTTAAAAGATGAAGAAGAGATAAAAGTTATAAATAGATGCACCCTTATAAAAAACGGTAATAAAAAAGAGGCTATTGGAGTTGCATATAGTACAAATAAAACAAATACCAAACTTAAAGTTAGTTTTTTTAGACCCTTTTATGGGGATTATTGGATTTTAGACTTGGCAAAAGATTACTCATATGCAGTTGTAGGAACACCTAGTAGAGAATACCTTTGGATATTAAGTAGAACTAAAACTTTAGATAAAAAAACAAAAGAAAAAATTTTAAAAACTCTACCAAGTTTAGGTTTTGATACACAAAAACTACTTTGGACAATACAAGAGTAACAGATGAAAACCCTTTATGATATTGAAGAAGTTACAAAAGCATGTGCAAATGATGAAGAGGTGATCTTTGCAATAAATAGTAAGAATAGATACTCTATATTTTTATTTACTTTTTATCAATACAAATATAAAACAAATAAAGAGTTTAAACATATCTCTTACCAAAAATCAAAAGATCTTCTCTATTATTTTTTAAGACTAGTGTCAAAAATATCCTTAGGCTACTATAAACTTACCTATGATTACAAATAATATGTCAATTTGTAATATTTTCAAAAGCTAGGAGATTTTTTTTATAAAATAGTATCATGAGAAAAGATATCTATGAAAAAATGGAAATACTTGCTGATAGTGCAAAATATGATGTATCTTGTAGTTCAAGTGGAAGTGACAATAACCACAAAACAGGCCAAATAGGAGCTACCCATAAAAGTGGTATTTGTCATACATTTACAGCTGATGGCAGATGTGTTTCTTTATTAAAAGTTTTACTTACAAACTATTGTATTTATGATTGTGCCTATTGTATAAATAGAAAATCAAATGAGATACAAAGAGCAGCCTTTTCACCAAGAGAATTAGCTGATATTACAATCAATTTTTACAAAAGAAACTATATAGAAGGTTTATTTTTAAGTAGTGGAATTATAGATAATGAAGACCACACAATGAACCTACTTTTAAGAACACTTAAAATACTGAGAAATGAGTATAAATTTAACGGCTATATCCATGTAAAACTAATCCCTGGAAGTGATGAAAGACTGATAGAACAAGTTGTTGCCTTAGCAAATAGAGTTAGCTCAAATATTGAACTTCCTAGTGACAATTCACTAAAACTACTTGCACCAAATAAAACTAAAGAGATGGTTTTACAACCTTTAAAACTAGCAAGAGATATAAGTTTGGAAAAAGATACTAAACCTATTGGAATGAGTACACAACTCATAGTTGGGGCAACTCCTGAAAGTGACAAGGATATTTTAAAACTAAGCTCAACACTATATGATAAAGCTTTACTAAAAAGGGTTTATTATAGTGCCTATATTCCAGTAAATGATGATAAAAATCTACCTTCAATCATAAATAAACCTCCACTTTTAAGGGAGCATAGACTTTATCAAGCAGATTGGTTACTAAGATTTTATCAATTTTCTTGGGATGAGATAGTAAATGATTTTACACCAAACCTAGATGAAGATTTAGACCCAAAAAGTTTTTGGGCATTAAACAATTTACAATATTTTCCAATGGAGATAAATAAAGCAAGTTTAGATGAGCTTATTAGGATACCAGGTATTGGGATAAGAGGAGCTCACAAAATTTTAAGAACAAGAAGATACAAATCTTTAGATTTTGAAGATTTAATAAAACTAAAAATCTCACTAAAAAGAGCAAAATACTTTATAACATGCAAAGGAAAATACCAAAAAGAGATCCCCTTTTATCAAGAAAATATTAAAACTGCACTTATCCAACCAGAGAAAAAAATAGTACAACCTTCACTTTTTGATATAGATTATAGTGCAATTACAGGTGAGATATGATTTTAGTTTATGATGGAACTTTTGAAGGTTTTCTAAGTTTAGTTTATGAGGTATATTATAAAAAGTTAAGCCCTTCAAAAATATATAAAAATAATCCAACTCAGCTTATACTTGAAGAGTTAATATATATAGAAACAATCCAAGAAAACTCAATGAAGGTTTATAAAGCCCTACAAACAAAATTTGATACTAAAAGTTTTAGTCTCTTAGTAAACATCTTTATGTGTGATACAAAAGAGTTTGAACTATCACTTCTTAGATATATAATTATAGGATTTAAAGATACAAAACAACTTTATAATATAAATTATGAGGAGGTTTTTTATCTGCAAAACCTAGAAAAAGAGCTTTTTAGGCTGGTTCATAAGATGTATGGTTTTATAAGGTTTCAAGAGTTAGAGGATGGAACTTTATATGCGAAAATTGAAACAAAATACAATGTTTTGTATTTCTTAGGAAAACATTTTTTTAAAAGATTAAATAACCAAAACTTTATAATCCATGATATCAATAGAAAACTTGCTTTTGTAAAAAATAATTTAAATTGTAGTATTGAAAATATAGCAAGTTATGAAAAGCCAACCTTGTCAAAAGATGAAGAAAAATTTGATAAATTATGGAAACATTTTTTTAAAAGTGTAGCTATTCAAGAGAGGGAAAACAAAAGGTGTCAACAAAACTTTGTGCCTTTACTTTATAGAACTTATATGAATGAATTTAATTAAATGTAATCAAATTGTTACAATAAATTTATAAAATGCCACCTTGTATATACAAGGAGTAGATTTGACAAAAATAATTAATGGAACTAATTCTATTAGCCATAATTTAAATCTTTTATATATAGATGATGATAATATAATTTCAAAACAATCTTTTGAAGCATTTAAAAAATATTTTAAAAATATATTTTTTTCCACAGAGGAAAAAACTGCACTCTCTTCTATAAAAAAAGAGTCTATTGATTTAATTTTTGTAAATATTGAACTTAATAGTTTCAATATTTTTAAGACTCTAAAAAAAATCAAAAAAGAAAATAAAAAAATACCAATAATAGTGTATTCATATGAAAACGATTCAAGTAAACTTATAAAAGCTATTCAATTAGGAGTTGAGGATTATCTAAAAAAACCCTTTAAAAAAGATGCCTTAGAGAAGATACTAATAAAACTCAATCAAAACAAAACCCTAGTTAATACAAACTCAACAGTAAAAGAGTTTGAAAAAATGGTACTAAAAAGCTCAATTATTACCAAAATCGACCTATTAGGTAATATAAAATATGTAAATGAAAACTTCTACCAATTAACTGGTTATAAAAAAGATCAATTAATAGATAAACCTTTTACAGGTATATTAAATATTAAAGATAATATTAAATCACTACAATCTATATATAAAAATATCTACAACCAAAGATTTTCTTGGAAAGGTAAACTAAAGATCACAGATAGCCAAGGGAAAAAGCTATATCTATTTACTACAATAAACCCAACGTATAATAAAAGAAAAGAGATATCTGGGATTTTAGCTGGACATATTGATATAACTTTTGAGGAGAATCAAAAGGAGCATTTTAAAAATCAACTTCTAAATAAAACCTTTGATTTAAATGATGCTATAAAACTAAATAACCAATACGAGATGGCGATTAATCAAAGTAATATCTTATCAAAAACTGATCCAAGGGGTAAAATAACTTATGTCAATGATAAGTTTTGTGAGATATCAGGATATAAAAGAAGTGAACTTATAGGCAAATCACATAGTATAATAAGGCATGAAGATACACCAAATGAACTGTTTTATAAACTTTGGAAAACAATAAAGTCAGGTAAAACATGGAAAGGTATAGTAAAAAATAGTAAAAAAGATGGTACAGCATACTTTGTTTCAACAACTATTATCCCAATAAAAGATAGAGATAACAATATAAAAGAGTTTATAGGGATAAAGCATGACCTAACAGAACTATTTCATCTTCACCATGAGATAGAAGAGACCCAAAGAGAGATGTTATATAAAATGGGTGAAGTGAGTGAGAAACGAAGTAAAGAAACAGGTAATCATGTTAAAAGAGTAGCCCAATACTCAAAAGATTTGGCACTTTTATATGGTCTTGATGAGAGTGAAGCTAAACTAATCTTTGCAGCCTCACCTATGCACGATATAGGAAAAGTAGGAATCCCAGATGAGATACTTAAAAAACCTGATAAGTTGACATCTGAAGAGTTTGAGATAATGAAATCCCATGCAGAAGTGGGATATAAAATACTTAGAAACTCAAAACGTCCAATACTAAAAGTTGCTTCAATTATTGCAAGGGAGCACCACGAAAGGTATGATGGAGGAGGATATCCCAGAGGGTTAAAAGGTGAGCAGATACATATCTATGGAAGAATCACTGCAATAGCTGATGTTTTTGATGCCTTAGGTTCACATAGATGTTATAAAAAAGCTTGGCCAGATGAAAAGATCTTTGATTTTTTTGCTCAACAAAGGGGGAAACATTTTGATCCCCATTTAGTTGATATATTTTTAGAAAATATAGAAAGGTTTTTAGAAACTAGAGATAAGTTTCAAGACTAATTAACTGGTCTATAAACTTTGATATTAGAGATATTTTCTGCATCTTTTAGATATTGTGCATGAAGTTGACTTAATATCCCTTTTTCACAATAAAATAGGTATTGTTTATCTTGTGGAAGTTTTTTAAACTCTGTTTTTAGTTTATAAAATGGGATTTTTAAAGTTTCACAAGATGTTGTTATGCATTCTGGTGTTTGTCTAATATCTATAACAGTATAATCTCCACTTGATAAATCACTGATAACCTCAATTTGACCTATCTCATTCACATCTAAATCAATCTCATCTACATTTATAGTGATAGCTTCCTCAACAGCTTTGTCTAACACACTATAATCAAATCTTGCTGCTTCTTTTTCCATCCTATCATAAGAACCATGTGTTACAGGGTTTTTTGAAATAACTCCACAATATTCTGGCATAGCCTCTGCAAACTTTCTTGTTCCAATCTCATTTGCAATATCAATAATCTGAGGTTTATTAAATGTTGCCAGTGGTCTTATCACTAATTTTTTGGTAGCTTGATCTATCAAAGCTAAGTTTCTTAAAGTTTGGCTTGAAACTTGTGCAACACTTTCTCCAGTTAGAAGTGCATCTATTCCCATACTATCAGCTATTTTTTCTGATGCCATCAACATAAGTCTTTTTAGAGTTACACCCATATATGACTCATTGGTTGATTTAAAAATCTCTGTTACTACATCATCAAAAGGAACTGAGGTAAAAGTGATTCTATGTGAACTTCCAAATCTATTCCATAAATAATAAGCTACTTGCTTAACACCTATTTCGTGAGCTATCCCACCAAGGTTAAAGAAAATAAAATGGGTTTTTATACCCCTTTTCATTGTAAGATAACTTGCAACTGTTGAATCAAAACCACCAGACATCAAAGATAAAATATCCCCTTGTGTTCCTAAAGGAAAGCCTGATAAACCTCTATATCTATCGGTTATGATATTTAATTGACTATGGATAAGCTCAACATTTACAGTAACTTCTGGTGTTCTTAAATCAACCCCTTTACTCTCACTATTTGCAAGCATATACCCACCAACAGTTTGTTCTATATTTGTAGATTTAAACTCATGAGTTCCAGTTCTTTTTGCACGAACTACAAAGGTTTTATCTTTGATAGTATCTTTCATATACTCATGAACTTTTACTTTTATCTCATCAAGAGTTTTCATATTATCTATTTGAATAGCTTCTAAAACCAACTCTATACCAGGAGTTTCCACAAGTTTTAGTCTAACTTCAACCACATTTTCAATAGGAGTAACAATCTCTATTTTGTCAAAAAACTTTTTTAACTTTATTTCACTAGAGATTTTATTCATAAGTTTTTGTAGATTTCCAAAGAGTTGATCAACCATTTGTCTTTTGGCTTTAGAGCCTTTTATCATAATCTCTGGGAAAAATTTAACAATAAACTTTTGTGTTTTTACTTCATCTATATTCATACTTTGTATATGCCTTTTTTCTTTCATTGTGGCGAATTATAGCATATGTGTATTAAATGACAAATATCTTTGGAAAGGGTAATTTTTATTTTTGTTTTATATACTCAAATATTTTGATAATAGTTTTAACTGTATGCAGTTGTCTTGAAGAACAAAGTTCTCCGCTTTCTCACTTTTTAGTTGTAAAAAGTAAGACAAAAAGCAACCAGACGCGTTGTTGAAGCTAAAGTTCCCTCCCACTTCACTTTTTAAAGCTAGCCTGTAAAACTCCTCGAAAAAGTGACATCTAGTCACTTTTCTCTCGTCAAACAGTTTCGGCTTTTTCCGCTTTAAAAAGCAAAGCACTCGGCTTCAACAAAGTCTGGACTAAATACACTAGCTACAAACTTTCTTTATATAAATTGAGTATCATACCAATTCAAATAAAATGGTATCAAAAAATGCAAAGGTCATTATCCCCTATTCCCGCATTTGAGAAGCCGAGTGTTTATTTATTGTTTCGGAAAAGTTTTGTAACTGTCTGAGCATAACAAATGTGCTGGGAGCACATTTTTATGTGAGTTTTACAAAACAGAAACAATAAATAATAAACGAGGGGAGTTTCACCTTCGAAACCCTGTGGGTGATTTCTTTGCTACTTTCTTTTTCACAAAAGAAAGTTGATGGCAAGGAGTCTCACTCCTCAAGAGAATACATACAATTAAAATTCTATAAAAAACCTTTTTATCCCCTAGCTCACTCAAAATATCATACAAATATCAGAAAAAAGCAGTATAATTTCAAAATGGACGTATTTGATAAAGCAAAAGAAATATTAGAAAATCATCACTGCTACTGTTATAACTTAGATAAAAGAAACAGACAATTTAAATTTGTAGGAAAAGATAGTTGTTGTTGTAGTATAAACACAACAATTGCTGATTTAACGGGATATCTATTAACAAATAATATTGAATATAATATGGGGAAAGATTATAGTATTGTTTTGATTGATACCAATGAATAACATCAGTCGTACTGCAATTTTTACTCTTCTTTTAATCTCTATGACAACTATGATGTCAAATGTGGCAATAGTTACTACCCTACCAAGACTAAAAGATTATTTTTCAGATATTGAAAATATTGAATTTTATTCAAGACTTATGTTAACTTTACCATCCCTTGTTATCGCTTTTTTATCACCATTTATTGGTCACTTTGTTTATAAATTTGGAAAGAAAAACTCTGCAATATTAGCTTTGATTATCTTCTCTTTGACAGGAACTGCTGGTTTATATTTAGACGATATCAAGTCTTTTTTAATCTCTAGGGCTATGTTTGGGATTGCTGTTGCTACTTTGATGATTGTTGTTACCTCTTTAGTTGGAGACTATTTTAAACAAGAACAAAGACACAAATTTATGGGTTATCAAAGTGCTTTTATGGCTATTGGTGGTGTTGGATTTGTTATTGGTGGTGGAGTTTTATCTGATATTGATTGGAGATTACCCTTTGGTATCTATTTTATAGGTGTAGTTCTTTTACCTATGGTTATATTTTTCTTAGCTGAAAAGTCTAAAGAGGATATGAGTTTAATAGAGGAACAAACTGTTCAAAAAAAACTTATAGGTATCTATGGTTTAGCCTTTTTTTATATGTTAATCTTTTTTATTTTACCTACTCAAATTCCATTTCTTATAATTGATACTTTTGGAGCTAGTGGTAAGATGGCTAGTTCTATTATAGCCTTAGCCTTTTTATCAAATGCCATTGGAGCAATTAGTTTTTCTAAACTAAAACAAAAATATAGTTTTTCCACTATATATATCATTGCACTTTTTATTATTGGTATTGGATTTTTAGCTATTGGAAATGTACATGATGTACATCTATTTTATCTAACTAGTCCAATTATGGGCTTTGGTGGAGGAATTATGATGACAAATGTAACTGCTTGGATGTTGAGTAGAACAAGCTTTGAAAAAAGAGTGAAGTCTTCTGGGTATTTAACTTCATTTTTATTTATGGGGCAGTTTTTTTCACCTATTGTTTTTCATCCCTTTGTAGCATACTTTGGAGTTCAACACTTTTTTATATTTATTGGGTGTTGTTTAGTAACTATTGTAGTTGTAATTACCTCTTTTCTAAGATACAAAACCAAGCTTACATAATTTATACATATTTCTTTAATATAATCGATAATCAGGAGTATGCATGACAGTTTTTTTAACACTTTTAGGGAAAATTATCCCCCTTTATCTTAGTATTATTTTAGGTACATTTAGTACTGCAATTTTAAAATGTGACAAAGAGACTGTAGCTAAAATATTACTTTTTTTACTTGCACCACTAATTATATTTAATGCAACAGTTAATGTAAAACTTGATTTATCAGTTATATTTTTACCCACATATTTTTTCCTTCTTAGTACTGTATTAGCCTTTACTATTTTGTTTTTTGCAAAAAAAATATATAGTGATAACACTGCAAATCTATTAGCTTTTAGTACAGCGACAGGAAATACAGGAAATCTTGGTATCCCGTTAGCTATTATCTTTTTAGAACCAGAACTAGTAGATGTTTTTATATTTACAGTTTTAGCTTCACTTTTATACCAAAACTCTGTTGGATATTATATAACTGCAAAGGGTAACTTCTCTACTATGGAGAGTGTAAAAAAAGTTATAAAACTTCCTGTTTTACATGCTTTTATTTTAGGACTTATTGTAAATCTAAATGATATTCAAATACCTCAAATGTTTGCAGATTATTCATCATATCTAAAAGGTGCCTATGCAATTTTAGGAATGATGCTTTTAGGTATGGGATTAGAGAAAGTAAAAAGTGATAATAGTATTGATATCAAATTTATCTCCTTGTCTTTATTTATCAAGTTTATTATTTGGCCACTTACAACTATTTTATTTATGATAATAGATAAAACATTTTTCAACTTTTTAAATGATGGATTTTATTTAGTAATGTTTATCTTTTCAATAGTGCCACTAGCAGGAAACACAGTAACAGTTGCAACTATTTTGGATGTTAAGCCACAAAAGATGTCTATTACAGTGTTTATTTCAACATTGGTATCTCTATTTTATATACCATTCATGTTGTACCTATTTACTTAGAAAAGTGGAGTTTTATTACTTCTAGTGTATTGTGATAAAACTCTATTGTTTTCGTTTTCCTCTTCAACATTCTCTTCAAAGTTTTTTATCAAAAGATTTAATGCACTTTTCTTTTGAGGAGCTTCTTCGTTATTTTGCTCTTCTTGTTTTTCTATTTGATTTATATTGTATTTAAAGTATTCAAGTAAGGCATCATAGATAAAGTTCTTTTCCAACTGAGACATTTGTTGTGTTATATTTATATCTCCTGTAAACTCCATCCCCTCATAAGCTGCATACTTTTTACTATCTAGACCAAATAAACCACCATCTTTTTCAAGCTCAATACCAAAGTCATTTAGCAATTCTTGAAATAGATTTACCTCTTTTCCCTCTATTGAATCAAAATATAGCTTTGCATCTCGATAAAGAAACTGTACAGCTATAGTTCCAACCCCTTCATTATCTAAAGAATCCAAGGTCTCAATCATGGCATCTTTTAAGGCTTGGTTATCTATTAGATGCATTGCATGTTGTTTTTTATCTCCATATTCAAGGTTTTCTAACATTACTACTTTTTGATCACCATAATCTAATAAACCCAATTCTGCATAAAATTTGGCTCTTTCAATTGCAGCATCTTTTGTTTCACCTTTTTCTATCCACTTATTTATAAAAGCTTCAAACTCTGGTGCATTTTCATATTTGTTCTCTTCAGTCATGATACTTTGTTGATAATACCATTCGTTCAATCTATCATTTCCTGATGATTGACTAACTCTTTGATTCATAGTTAATTCATTATTGGTAATATGTACTATTTTCCCATCAAGTAAGATATCTTGATCATTATAATATCTTTTGTCATCAAAATATTTTGACTCTAATTGTGGGTCATAATCTGAGTCTTCTCTAACTCTTCTATTATGCTCTTTTTTTGCCTTTTCAAACTCTTCAGAATCATTTTTTAAATAATCTTGTATATTTTCACTTCTTTGAATTAGTTGTTCTTCGGATAAATTATCCCGATAAGAGTTTTCTCCATAGTTGTTTATTTGCTTAGAGGTTCTTTTATATAAATTCTCTTTTGTTTCAACATACTCTTCAGGTTTTGCATCTATTAAACCTGAAAATAGTTTTAGTTCATTGCTTGTAGTTTTAGTAGTTTGATAATTACTATAAGTAGTTGTATTTTGATTAACTTGCATAAATATATCCTAATTGTTTGGATATATTTATAATATAATATTTTATCTAATAAATAAATTAGATTATTATTAGTAAGCTCTTAAATATGAAGGGTTATCAAAACTATGCTTATAAAGTTTTGAAGCTTTAAACATAAAGTTTGGTTCTCTTATAAGTTCTCTTCCTAAAGCTACAAAATCAGCTGTGTTTGAACTTAAAATCTCTTCACACTCTTTTGGAGTTGTTATAAGCCCTACAGCTATCACTGGGATATCTACAACTTCTTTAATCTTTCTTGCATAATCACATTGATAAAGTGGTTCAAGTTTTGGCATATGGTCAACTTTTTCTTGGTTTCCACCAGCTGATACATGTATAGCATCTACTCCAATTTTTTCTAATTTTTTTGAAAGATAGATTGAATCCTCTATACTCCACCCCTTATCCATCCATTCATCTGCACTAATTCTAACAATTACAGGTATTTCAAGCTCTTTTTTTAAAAGTTTTGCAGTCTCTATAACCAATCTAGATCTATTTTCTAAACTTCCACCATAGATATCATCTCTTTTATTTGATAGTGGTGATAAAAACTCACAAAGTAAATACCCATGAGCAGCATGTAATTCAACAGCATCATAACCAGCTTTTTGAGCTTTTAATGCTGTTTTTAAAAACTTTCTTTTTATCTTTTCAATCACTTTTATTGATATTTTTTTAGGTGTTTTAAATGGTTCACTTTTGCTAAAAGCTATTTTTGAAGGTGCTATTGGAGTTGTCTCTTTTACTGTTGATTTTCTACCAGCATGGGCAATTTGTAAAGCAATTTTTGAACCAAACTTATGACAAACCTTAGTAAGCTTTTTATGCCCTTTGATTTGTTCATTATTCCATAGTCCCAAATCATTATTAGAGATTCTTCCCCTTGGTTCAATTGCAGTTGCTTCTACAATTATCAAGCCAACTTTTCCTAAAGCTCTTGAGGTATAATGGATTTTATGGAATTTTTTAATCTTACCACTGTTATCACTTTTATACATACACATAGGTGCCATAATTATTTTATTATCTAGTTGTAAATCACCTATATTTGCTTTATCGAAAATTTGGCTCATGAGTTTCCTTTTAAATGTCCCATTTAAAAGGGACCTATAATCTATAATTTCTTTTAGCAAGATAGCAAGCTACCTTTAAAGAAACAAATCCTAAAGAAAGTAACGAGTTACTTTAATTATTTTTAGTTGATAAACTCAACAACTTCATCAAAAGCTAATCTTTGTTGAGTTGATTGAGGATTAATTCTATATCCAAATGGTAAAACCATAGCAAGTTGCCATTTTGAAGTATCTAAATCTAAAATCTCTTCAACTTTTTGTTTATCAAAACCTTCAATAGGACAAGAGTCAATACCCTTAACAGCTGCTGCTGTCATCATATTTCCTGCAGCGATATAAGTTTGTTTTGCAGTCCAAGCATAGATATTCTCATCACTACTTAAAGTTTGAGCTAAATGCCCAGCATAAAGTTTTAGATAAAAATCTAATTTCTCTTTTGGCATTTCACGTCTTGCAAATCTTTTTTCTGGAAGTCCACTTTCTGGTTTAACAGCATCAATTCCAGCTAAAATAACCACTAAATGTGAACAAGTAGTAACTTGTGGTTGATCCCAACAAGCTGGTCTAATTTTTGCTTTTAACTCCTCATTTGTGATAACTAAAAACTTCCAAGCTTCTTGACCAAATGAACTTGGTGACTTTCTACCAGTCTCAAGTATAAATTTCATATCCTCATCAGAGATTTTTTTAGTCTCATCAAATATTTTACAAGCGTGCCTAAAATCCATTGCTTCCATAAATGTTTTTTCCATAGTATTCCTTTAAATTGATTTTTCTAAAATTTTAATAACTAATTCTTTGTTTATAGTTCCTCTATCTCCAAAGTTTGTAAAGCCATGTTTTTCTAAAAGTGTTGTAACTTTTTCTATAACTTTATCATCATTAGTATATGAAGATATTTTTAAATCTATATTTAAAGACTTGTATAGATTTCTAATCTTTTCTACAACCTCTAGTGGCTCAATTGTATCCATTCCAAATACATTTTTTCCCATTTGTAGAAGTTTATCTTTTTTCTCATCCACTAAAAGAGTTAAAAGGTTTGGTTGAACAATTGCTAATGTTCTTCCATGGTCTATCCCATATAAACCACTTAGTTCATGACCTATATAATGAGTTGCCCAATCTTGTGGTACACCTAAGCCTATAAGACCATTTAATGCTTGATTTGCAAGCCACATTAGGTTTGCATACCATAAGTCATCTTTTTGCTCAAAAGTATGAGCTAATTGAACTAAACCTCTTAATATCCCTTCACTATAACCATCTTGTGTCATTAAGCCATGTTTTGAAGTAAGATATTGTTCACAAGTATGAACAAAGGCATCAACTACACCATTTACTAGTTGTCTTTCATCTAAACTTTTTAAAACATCTGGGTCTAAAATAGCAAACTTGGGATATGAATAAGGTGAATGAAAAAACCTTTTCTCTTTTGTTTCAGATTTTGTGATAACTGAACCTGTATTTGATTCACTTCCAGTTGCAGCAAGGGTTAATATGGCTCCTATATCTAATGCTTTAGTGGGAGTATAATTACCTTCTAAAATATCCCAACCATCACCTTCATAATAAAAGGCATTGGCAACATATTTAGCTCCATCGATAACAGATCCACCACCAACAGCAAGAATATAATCCACATCCTTCTCTTTTCCAAACTCAACTGCTTTATTTAGTGTTTCTTTTGTTGGATTTGCTTCAACTCCACCAAACTCAAACCAAATATAGTTTTCTAAAGCATCTTTTACTTGGTCATAAACACCATTTCTTTTGATACTTCCTCCACCATAAAGAACAAGCACTTTTCTCTCAGCTGGAATCAAAGATGAAATTTTTGAGATTTTACCTTGCCCAAACTCTATTAAGGTTGGATTTTTATAAGTAAACTGCATAGTTTTCCTTTTATTTCTCTAGTTTTCTAAGCTTTTTAAAATCCATATATTATAAAAAGTTTTTTGTTAAAGTCTCTTCAAGTCTTTTAAGTTCTATTTCCAAATCCATATCACCTTTAAAAATATCGTGTACAGAAAAAGTCTCAACTTGTTCTAAACCACAAAATTGAAAAATCTTATGAGTTGCAATATTTGCTTCATCTAATGATAAACCACCAAAGAAACCTTTTGGGTTACTAAACTCACTAGTTGGACAGTTGTATGTTAGTGATAACATATATTTACCACTTAATAATCCCCCACTTCCATAAGTTTTAGATGCATCTTCTCTACTTCTACCATCACCAGAATAATGTACACCTTGAGTTAAAACCTCGTCAAAATATTTTTTTGTTATCCAAGGAGTCCCCATCCAATATACAGGGTATTGTAAAAACACACAATCTGCTTGGGCTAGTTTCTTTTTTTCCTCTTCAATATCATAACCCTTTTCGATATGAGTATATGAAACCTCAAAACCATTTTTTTCAAAAAAACTATTTGTTTTTTCGATAATATTTTGAGTTAACTCACCCTTTGCTACCACATCATAATATTGATGTCCATTTATAATTAAAACTTTTTTCATGAATATCTCCTTTATTGAAATTTATTTTAGAACTTCCACTACTCTTTTTTTAGAATTAAATAAAACAACTGCAACAAAGGTGAGTAAACATCCAACTACAGTTGATAATAAAATTTTCTCATCATAAACTATCCAGCTTGAAACTATTGCTCCAATGGGAACAATAAACATAAACACTGCTGCTTGATGAGCACCTAAATGACTAGCAGAGATAAAAAATAAAGCTGTACTAAAAGTTCCTGCTAATAATCCTACAAAAACTATATTCCACCAAAAAACACTATCAAAAGTTGAGAAAGCAAAGGGTTCATATGGTAAAGCAAATATCATATTTGTAAAACAAGTAACTGCAAAAACCACCAATGTATACATCATTGGATCTACTCTTTTTGAAGCCTTTTGAGCAAATATTGTAACAATTGACCAAATAATTGCACACTCTAAAAAATATAAACTATTTATATTTAAAAATGCAAAACCTTCAAAAGGGACTTTTAACAAAATCAAAGCTCCAAAGATACCAATAACTAGTGCTAGTACTTGTTTTGTTGATACTTTATTTTTCAATATAACAATAGACATAATATATGTTAATATTGGTGAAATTGCTGTAACCATTGTTCCACCATAACCAGCTTCACCATGAGAAAGCCCCATAAAAAATAGGTAATTAAATAAAGAGATAAATAAACCTGCTATAAACATATAAAAAAAGGCTATCTTATCTTTTTTCATTGGTACTTTTAAATACCAAATAACAGGGATAACAGTAATTAAAGAAATTGCATATCTCCAAAATGCTGCCACCTCGGCATGTACATGGGTAACTATAGCCTTACCTGAGGTCCAAGAAACTCCCCAAATAAGCATGGCAATAATCATGCCAGCAAAATATTTTATATTGTTTTTTTCTTCACCCACAAAAAAATCCTTTAGTTTTGGGATATGCATTTGGAATTATATGTCTAATAAACTTAAATGTTGCTTACTTTACTTTAGGTAAGTAATATAAATTTATCTCTCTTATGATATAATTAGGTTATTAAAGTAATAATTTGTTATGCTTGTGTCATATAAAAGGATTTATTATGTATTTAATCAATGATAAAGAGTACAAGTGTTCAGTATCCGTAACACTAGATGTTTTCAATGATAGATGGAAACTATCAATAATTTGGCATCTATTAGATGGTAATAAAAGATTTGGAGAACTACACGATACAATTAGTGAGATTACTCAAAAAACTTTAACTGTAAAACTAAAAGAGCTTGAAGAGAAAAATATTATAAACAGAGAAGTGTTTCCAGAAGTACCCCCTAAAGTGGTTTATTCCCTTACAGAAGTTGGTGAAAAATTAAGACCAGTATTGGAAGCTATGTACAATTGGGGGATTTTATACACTTCAAAACATGGAAAGATAACAAAAGAAAACTGCTGTGATGTAAACCTTAGTGAGGAATAATGGAAAACTTTGTTCTTATACTTTTATGTATCGCTTTAGGTTATGGGATTAACAGATTAAAGATTTTTTCAAAAGATGCAGCTACTACATTAAATCAATTTGTTATTTATATCTCACTACCTGCAATGATTTTACTCCAAATACCAAAACTGTCATTTTCGATGGATATGATGATTCCTATAATCATAGCTTGGAGTGTAATGGCTATAACAGCTGTAATAACCTTATATATCTCAAAACTTTTAGAGTTTAGCAAAGAGATAACTGGGTGTTTGATGTTAGTTACAATTTTAACTAACTCTTCATTTCTTGGTATTCCAATACTAAATGCTTATATGGGAGAAGAGGCTCTTCCTTATGTTCTTGTATATGACCAATTAGGAACTTTTATAGCATTGGCAACATATGGAACCTTTATAGCTTCATACTATTCAAGTAAAAGTGAAGTTAGTTTTAAAATAATTGTTTACAAGGTTCTTACTTTTCCACCTTTTTTATCTTTAGTTGTTGCCCTATTTTTAATGGCTACAGAGATAAAATTTGATGAAACCATCACAAAAGTATTATCATCTTTAGGTTCTACTATTGTACCTGTTGCTTTAGTTGCTGTTGGTTTACAACTACAATTAAAACTTCCAAGAGAGGAGATAAAACCTTTTGCTGTCTCTTTAAGTATCAAACTTATCTTAGCTCCTTTAATTGCCTTTTTAATCTGCATGGCATTTTCATGGGATAATAAGGTTGCAATTATTTCAATAATGGAAGCGGGAATGGCACCTATGATAACAGCTGGTGCAATAGCTTCAATGGCAGGTCTTACTCCAAGACTTAGTTCTGCAATTGTTGGTTATGGGATTTTAATCTCATTTTTAACAACTGGGGTACTATTTAAGTTGTTAACATAATGGATACTTTAAACTTTTATAAACAACTTGAACCAATAGATAGTTTTTCAAAAATCACACAAGAGGGGTATTATCAAGAGCTCCCCTCAAGTTGGTATATTATTGTTTCTGATATAAAAAACTCTACAAAAGCAATAGAAAATGGAAAATACAAAGAGGTTAACTTTGTTGCCTCATTAGTAATAATTGGTATTTTGAATTTAGATAGAGAGATTGAACTACCCATAATATTTGGTGGGGATGGTGCATCTATCCTTATACCACCTATCTTGATTGAAAAAGCAAAAGATGTATTATTTGATGCAAAAAAGAAGGCAAAAGAGAAATTCTTTTTAGATTTAAGAATAGGAATAGTTCCATATAAAGATATTAAAAAAGAGAATAAACCAATCCTTGTCGCAAAATATTCAAGTTCAAAAGAACATACTCAAACCCTTATTAATGGTGGAGGATTGAGTTATGCAGAAAAACTATTAAAAGAGGAAAACTCTAAATATATACTCAAAGGAACAAATAACTCAAATAAAGAGATTGATTTCAATGGCTTAGAGTGTAGATGGCAAGATATCCCTTCCCCAAAAGAGGAGACACTGTGCTTACTAATTGAGTCTACAAAAAAAGACTTAGAAAGTTATGTACAAATAATCTCAACCATTGAAAAAATAGCAGGAGAATCAACCCAAAGACACCCAATTAAATATATAAATAATATAAAACTATCTTTCAATCCTAAAACTTTAAATACTGAAGCTTCTGTATTTTCAAAAGGTTTTTTAAAAAAGGTTTTACAAATATTTAAAATTACAATAGAAAATCTAATTGGATTATTTTTGATGAAAAAAGGTGTTAGTCAATGGGGATATTATAAAAATAGAATCCTAGATACAACAGATACAGAAAAGTTTGATGATATGCTAAGAATGGTTATAAGTACAAATAAAGAACAAACTAAAAAACTCCAAGAGTATTTAGAGGAAAAATATAGAAAAAAAGAGTTAATATATGGTTTACATATATCAAACTCTGCTTTGATGACTTGCCTTATATTTGAAAGACATGGAAAACATATACATTTCGTCGATGGCTCAAATGGTGGATATGCATTAGCTGCGAAACAGATGAAATCTTTATAATTCCAAACTTTATTTATATTCCATTAATCTAAAAAAAGTACAATAATAAAAATTTTTAACAGGAAATATTATGAATAAATTTATTAAAAGTGCATTTGTAGCTACTGCTTTAGTTTCTACATTAAGTGCAAATGAAGATTTAACACCAAAACAAATTAATGAAATTCAAAATCTAAATCTTTTTAAAATGGCTCAAGTAAAAGTAAACAAAGGTATTGATGCTGGTTCTGTTTATATGTTAAATGTAACAATTAAAGGGAAAGGTGATCAGATATTTTTAACAAAAGATAAAAAATATTTAATCCCTGGTGATGTTATTAGTACAGAAAATGGTCAAGCTCTTACTATGCCTGTTGATTTAAAACCAACACTAGGTAAAGAAGCATTTACATTTGGTACAGGGAAAGATGAATATGTATTATTTACAGACCCAGAGTGTCCATATTGTAAGAAATTTGAATCTTATTTCCCTCAAATAGAGGATAAAGTAAAAATTAGAGTATTTTACTTTCCTTTAAATTTCCATAAAAATGCAAGAGATATCTCATTGTTTATCATGAGTCAAGATACAAATAAAGCCAAAATTGAAGCTATGGATACAACAGTTAATACAGCTGCATATAAAAATAGAAAATATGAAAAAGGTGAATTAGAAAAACTTGAAACAAAACTTGATGAACAAATCGCTTTAGGTGGACAACTAGGAGTATCTGGAACACCAGCTATTTTTGATAAAAATGGTGATAAAGTTTCTTGGGTTAAGATGCTAAAAGACTACGGAGTAAATTTAAAATAGATTGTTTCTACAATCTATTTTAAAAGTGCATTAATCTCCTCAATCTCCATATCTAAAAGATCAAAATCTACTATTTGTAAATCCTCTATCATATGAGTTTTTGAAGTTGTTCCATTTAAAGGGACAATCGCTATTTGATTTAAAAACTTATAAAATATTTGTGCCACATCTTTTTTATATTTTAAAGCTAAATGTTGTAAAAACTCATGGGCTAAGATATTTGGATTTGCAGTTAGTGACCAAAAACTTTGATAGATAATCCCTTTCTCTTTGCACCATTGTCTAATCCCTTTATCGTATGAACTTTGTGCATAAAATCTATTTTGTACAACAGAGGGTTTTATCTCAACTTTGTTATATAAATACTCTAATACATCCAAGTCATAGCAATTACTTATCCCTAACTGCCCTACTTCTCTATTCTCATAAAAACTTGTCATAACCTCCCAAGCTTTTAAAAGTTTACTTCCTGGAAAAATTGGAGAGTGCAAGACATAAGAGTCTATATAATCTACTTGTAGATTCTCTTTTGACTTTTCAAAAGATTTTTCTATTTGCGTTTGTAATGTATCATTTTCTAAATATGGCATATTATTTCTATCTTGTCCATCAAGGGGAGTAAACTTTGTTTGGATATATAACTCTTCCCTTTTTAGCCCTTCATTTAAAGCCTTACTTAATCCTACTCCAACTAAATCCTCTTGGTAATGTTTTGGTTGACATGCTGTATCAATACCTCTAAAGCCTGATTTTAAAGCCTCATGCACTAAATATGAAGTTTGTTCTTTCTTCCAAGCTGTTCCATAAATCATATTTGGGATTTTAATATTTTGATTTGATATAAAGTAACTCATAAGATATCCTAGCTTTTTTTACATTATACAAAACCAAAATAGATAAAAAAGCTTATAAATGTTTATTATATAGCCATTCTTTGGTAAGTTTTAATTTTAAAACACTATATAATTAAGCAAAAAAGAGAAATAATGGCAAAAAAACCTTTCAATCCAGATGATTTTTTTAGTGTTAAAACTGTAGAGGATATAGCACCTAAGTTTGAACACCTTCATAATTTAGATTTTCAAGAGATAAGTTTAAATGACGAATTGATAAAACTAAACTACGAGATTGTTTCAAAAGATTATCAAGATAAAAGTTTTAAAACCCTTGAAGAGTATTATAGTTTTGAAGTGGATGAGATAGTATAAATGTTAAAATATTTTATACTTATCATCCTTTTATAAAAATTATCTAATTTTCATTTTCCAAATAGTCATTTTTTGTAACAACCAAATAAAAAGCATTTTTATTTTCATGTAAGCCTTTAGCTTTTTGTATAAGTTTTGTTTTTACTTGCTCGATATTTACACTATTTTGCCATTTGCATTCTATAAAAGCTATGTTTTTATCATCATATGCAACAATATCAATCTCCTCTTTATTGTTCCACCAATGGCCAACTTTCAAAGGGATAAAATCTAAATACTTTTTAGGATTATCTATAATATCTTCTATCACATAATCCTCAAAGGCAAAAGATACAAACCTATCATTAAAATTTGTTTCAATCTCTTCTAGAACATATCTTGTTTGTTCTATTTCCAAATAGTTGTAGTTTTTATAAACATAATAAAACCAAAAATTCAAAAACTTGTCTTTTATTTTATAAAGACCATATTTGCTTTTTAAAGGATTTGTTTCAGTAATAGGAAGCTGTTTTTCCACAATATCAAGGTCAATAAGTTTTTGCATATATTTACTTAAATATGAAGATGAAACACCCAAAGATGATGCTATATGTCCTATTTTTCTATTTCCTAATGATATAGATTTTAAGATACTAAAAAAACTTGCTGGTTCACTTATCTCATCTTTTAATAAAAAGTTACCTTCACTATATAAATAGCTATTTTTATTTAATATCTTTTTTTCTATATTTTCCATAAAACTTAAGCTATTGTCGTATTCATTAAGATACTTAGGGATTGTTCCAAAAGAGCTATAAATATGCATCTGCTCAAGCTTAGATATAGAAGGAATAAATTCACTAATATATTTAAACTTTATAGGCTTGATATTAAATTGTGAAGTTCTTCTTCCATATAAAGGGGCATCATAACTCAATACTTCTGAATGCATCATAGATAAAACAGAACCACAAAGAATTAGATATATATTTGAATTTTGAAGTTTAGTATCCCATAGTTTTTGTAACTTTGAAGAAAATGCCTTATCTTTTGCAACTAAATATTGATACTCATCTATTACAAATACTAACTTTTTTTCCAACTTTATAGTTACTAAAAACTCTATAGCTTTTTCAAAACTATCAAAGTTGACAAACTCTTTCATACTATCATCAAGATATTTTTTAATTTGTTCAATAAAAGAATCAAGTTGAGAATTCAAATCCGCTAATGTAATATAAAGATATATATGGGGTTTATTTTCTATAAACTTAGATATTAAAGAGGTCTTACCAACCCTTCTACGACCATAAATCACACTAAAACTACTAGTTTTTTTATTATATTCCTCTTCTAATGATTTCAACTCATTTATTCTGTTTATAAACATACTGTTTTCCTACATAATAATTATAAACATATTATATCATATTAGTTTGGTTTGTCAAATTTAATTTTTACTTATAAAATTCAGGTCAACATCTTTTGTTATTATTTCAAATAGATACATACCATATAAGGGATATTCATTACTATCTAATAATCTCTTCCATAGAGCTCTGAGGCTTCTTGTATAACTAAAAATGCATCGGGGTCATGTTGATTGATTATCTCTTTTAAAACCTGTAGTTTTGAGATATCTACTATTACAAAGATGATGTTTTTTTCACATTTTTGATTTAGGGCTACCCCTTTTACTATTGTTCCATGCTCACCTAAGTTTTCATATATTTTTGAAGATAGGATATCAATATTATTAGAAACAATATTTACAGCTTTTTGTGCTGGTTTACCCGATAAAAGTATATCAATAATCCTTGATGTAACATATATACCAATAACACTAAATAAAGACTTCTCAATATCTCCATATACAAAAATTGAAGCAAACATAATCAGAGCATCAATAAACAATAAAACCTCAGAGGTTTTGTATTTTGTTTTCATTGCTACAATCTCACCAATAACAGTTGTACCACCTGTTGAAGAACGACCTAGAATAACAAGCCCTACTCCAAGACCTATTAAAAATCCACCAAAAATAGAAGCTAGAATTGTCTCATGGGTTAAAGGGTTTATTTGTATAACCTCTTTTAAAAGGTCTGTAAACCCAGAGATTAAAGCGATACTTAAAAGGGTTTTTAAAACATACCCTTTACCAAAATATACCCAACCAATTAGTATCAAAGGGATAGCAACTATTGCAATCCAAGAACCTAATGTTACAATTGGGAATATTGCATAGAAAAGTTGGGCAATACCAACTCCCCCACCTGTAACCATACTATTTGGATTCAAAAAAGCAACAGCTGCATAAGCAACTATAAAGGAACCCACCACTACAAAACATAAATTTTTTAACTCTTTCATTATCTACTCTCTATCAACTCTTTTAATCTTTTTATTCCAATTACCACTTCCTCTTTCGAAGAGTGAGTGAAATTGAACCTTATCTCATCACATTTTTGCCTAGTTGTGTAAAATTCACTTCCAGGAACATATACAACTTTTTTCTTCAAGGCTTCAAAAACCAATTCATAAGTATTAAAATTTGGTAATCTTCCATAAATAAACATCCCACCCTTTGGTTTTTCATATTCAAACTGGGGCAGATGTTCATCTAATGCTTTAGCAAAAACTTCCATTTTCTCTTTGTACTTCACCCTTAAGCTATCCAAATGTCTTTTATATTTCTCTTTCTCTTTTAAATACTCATTTAAAATATATTGAGACACTCCACTTGAGTGTAAGTCTATAGTCTCTTTTATTAGTATCAAATCATTGATCACCTCTTCATTTGCCCTAACCCAACCTATTCTAAATGCTGGAGATAAGGTTTTTGAAAATGAACCTAGATGAAAACTATTATCTGGAATTTCACTACTTATATTTTTTGATTTTTTATCATAAAAAAGCTCACTATAGGGAGCATCTTCTATAATATAACCCCCATATTTTTTAACAATACTTGCTATTTTGTCTCTTTTTTCTTGACTATATAAAGATCCCTTTGGGTTTTGAAAATCTGGAATAAGATATGATAATTTTACATCTTTATAAACCTCTTCAAACTCATCAGTATGGATACCATCATACTCTAAAGTAACAGGTTTCATATCTAAATTGTTCATCTTAAAGATATTTACTGCACCTAAATAAGAAGGTTTCTCTACTACTATTTTTTTATTTTCAAAATATTTTGCAATAATAAACAAAGCTTGTTGGCTTCCTGTAGTTATTAAAATATTGTTTGGGTTTGTTTCAAACCCCTCATCATTGTAAAAAGAAGCGATTTTCTCCCTTAAACTTGCTATCCCATTACTAACAGCATATTGAAAGTTTTTATTGTTATCAAATATTTTTTTACTTGCATTTGCTAAATCATCAATTGGAAATAAACTCTCATCTGGTAAACCACCAGCAAAAGAGATTGTCTCTTCATCTATTGATTCTAATATTTGTCTTATAAATGATCTTTTCATTCTATTCGTCCTAAATAACTGACATATTGTCTTTTAAATTTTATTGAATTATAGAGCAAATAAAGAATTAATTCTTTAATGTTTTTGCTAAAAAAGTTAACTATTTTTGCTCAAAAGTATATAAATTCTTGCTATAATATAAAAAAGGTGTACTATGAAAAAAAATACAATAGAAAAACATACAAAAATTGCCAATAATATAATGTACTATATTTATAAATATATTGATACAGATATAAACTTAGATGAACTAAGCCTTGAATTAAATATAAGCAAATTTCATATGCATAGAATCTTTAAAGAGGAGTTTGGTCAAAATATATATGAAACAATAAAATCTATTAGAATCCAAAAAGCTTCACTACTTCTACTTACAAATAAAAACTCTACAAGTACGGATATAGCAAAAATGTGTGGTTATGGTTCACAAGCTGCATTTATAAGAGTTTTCAGACAAAAGTTTAATATGACACCAAAACAATGGAGAGAGGGTAAATATATAAAGTTTACCAATGAAATATTAACTGAATCAAAAAGTGCTTCAGATGGTTTAAGAGATTTTTCAGACCTAAAACCAACAATTGTAAAGATGCCCTCAATGAAAGCATACTATATAAGACACAAAGGTTATGGTAGAAGTATTAGAGACACTTGGCAAAAACTTCAAACATGGATTTTATCAAATGATATACAAAACTATAAACAGCTAGGACTACACCATGACAACCCAACTATCACACCACTTAATGACTGTAGATACAATGCTTGCGTTGTTGTAGAAAATGAGTTAGAAAGCCCATCTTTACCTAGCTCAATAATTCCCAGTGGAGTTTACGCAAGATTTGATTTTAGTGGTCAATATGGAGATATATTAAAATTTATGCATTGGGTATATTTTAAGTGGTTATTATCAAGTGGATATGAAACAACAACCAATCCACCCTATGCAATTTATGAAAAAAATCATTTTTTAGATAATGATGAAAAATTTATAGTAAGTTATTTTATACCTGTTAGGATCTAAAAGAGTAAAAGGAGAACTCCTTTTACTTTAAAATTAAGATTTTTTTACAAACTCTTGTTTTAGTTTAATAGCACCAACACCTGGAACTTTACAGTCAATATTGTGTCCATCGTTTCCATCAACTATTCTAATACCTTTGATTTTTGTACCAACTTTGATACCTGATGAACTTCCTTTAACTTTTAAGTCTTTTATTACAGTTACATCATCACCATCACTTAAAACAGTTCCATTTGCATCTTTTACCACTAAAGTGTCTTCATCTATAGCTTCTACAGCATCTTTTGACCACTCATGAGCACACTCAGGACAGATTAATAATGCTCCATCTTCATAAGTATATTCACTTCCACACTTTGGACAATTTGGTAATTGACTCATTATCTTCCTTTAAAATTTTTTTGGAATTGTAAGATATTAATTAAATAATGTCAAATTACTTTATTTAATAATTTAGTTATGATAGAATAAACCAAACTATATCATGGAGTTAATTATGAATTTAAGAGTACAATTAATAATCTTATTTTTTAGTTTTTCATTATTAAATGGTGCTAATCTTAGAGTAGAAATAGAAGATTTATCAAAAAATCTATCAAGTTATAAAGTTATTGATGTTAGAGCACAAGAGTTATACGAAGAGGGTCATATAAAAGGCTCACTTAATCTACCAATCTCTTTAACCTATGACAATCTAAAAATAAGTGGTAAACTAACAGAACCAAATAAGATGCAAAAGATATTAAGAGGGTTAGGATTAGATGTTGATGATAAAATTGTTATCTATGATGATGGTAGTTTTTTTGATGCAGCTAGATTATTTTGGGGTTTAGAGGTTTATGGATTTAAAGAGGTTAAACTTTTAAATGCTGGTTTTTCTCAATGGGATATTCTTGATTTGCCAATCTCAAAAGAGAGCCCAAAAGTGGAAAAAAGCTCTTATATAGCTTCAATTGATAATAAAAAACTTGCAACAAAATTTTCAACACAAATTGCAACAAAAAGCCCTTCTCAACTAATCATTGATGCTAGAGGAAATAAAGCTTACATAGGTGAAACATCAAATGCAAAAAGATTTGGTCATATCCCAAATGCTTTAAATATTCCAGCAAGTTACAATATCACTACAGATGATAGTGTTTCAAAACTAAAAAGTTTGGAAGAGTTAAAAGAGGTTTACAAAGATTTAGATAAAAATAAAAAGATTGTTTCATACTGCTCTATTGGTAGGGTTTCATCTTCAAACTATTTTGCCCTAAGAGAATTAGATTATGATGTGGCAAACTATGATGCCTCATGGAAAGAGTGGGGAAATGATTTTAACCTTCCAATAGAAAAATAGATTATGTGGAATAAGTTTAATATAAAACTTCAACTTACAATTTTTATTATTGTAATAATTTGTGTAATTGAACTGGCAACTTTGCTTTTTGTTTACAACTATCAAAAAAGTGAACTAAAAGAGAGTGCCTTAATAGAAGTAGAAACTATTACAAAATCATTAAACAATGACTTAATAAAAGCTATTTTAAACTCAAATGCAGCAATGGTTTCAGATATAACTTTTAGATTAACAGCTTTTGATAAAATCAAAGGTTTACTTCTAATTGATGAAAACCAAGATGGTGTTTTTAAATACTCAAACATAAAAGAGATCCTATCAAAAAAAGATTTGATTTTAAAAGATGGCATAATCTTTACAAATGATGAACTACTAATAAAAAAACCAATTGTAGCTGAGAATTATACCTTTGGTTATGCTATTTTTGATATAGATTTAAATAGTTATAAACAAAGACAAATTCAAACTATTTACACAATCTTATCAATCTTCCCTTTTGCACTTATTTTTGGTTTAGTACTTACTATGTTTTTAAGTAAAAGCTACACCAAACCATTTATTAGACTTATTGAAGCTATGAAAAAAAGTGATCCAACAAATGATAAAATTATTGAGATACAAACAACTGCAAACAATGAAATAAAAGAGTTATTTGATGGCTTTAATACCCAAATGAAACAAATAGCAAACTCAACAAAAGAGTTACACTTTCAAGCAACTCATGATAAATTAACAAACATCTACAACAGATTTTATATGGAAAAAATTTTAAGTGAATATTTGAATAAATCAAATAAAAATGGTTATAACCTTTTATATCTTGATTTAGACCAGTTCAAACTTATAAATGATTCAGCAGGTTACCAAGCTGGAGATGAACTTTTAAAAATGGTTGTATCTCATTACCAATCTATACTTCCTAAAAATAGTATTTTTGCAAGGGTTGATGGTGATGGATTTATGGTTTTACTTGAAGATTCAAAATTTGAATATGGAAAAGAGTTTTTACAACAAAGTTTAGAAAGATTGCATGATTTTAGATTTTCAAATAACAATGAAACCTATAGTGTCTCAGCTTCAATCTCTTTAATATATTTCAAAGCCCATGAATATACACTAAAAGAGTTACTAAAAGCTAGTTCAACAGCACTATACACTGCAAAATCAAAGGGTAGAAACAAATCTCACATATATGATAAAAGTGATGAAACAATTCAAAGAATATCAAGAGAACAAGAGAGTGCAAAACTTATAAAAGAAGCACTAAACGATGGACCTGCTAGATTTGAACTATTTGCACAAGATATTGTTCCTTTACAAATTAAAACTGATAAAATTGGTTATGAGATATTGATTAGAATGTGGGATAAAGACAACAATTTCATCCCTCCAAACGATTTCTTACCAGCAGCAGAAAGATACCAAATGATGGCAGACATTGATATCCATGTATTGTGGACATATCTAAAAACTGTAACCAAAAATAAAAAACATATAGAGAAACTTCATAGTGCACATATAAACCTTGCAGGCTCAAGTTTAAATAACCCAGATTTTCAAGCTAAAGTAAAAGAGGCGATTGAGTATTTTGATTTTCCATGGGAAAAACTTGAATTAGAAGTAACAGAAAGCTCTGCCATTGGAAGTTTTAATATGGCAAATGAGTTTATCTCATGGCTAAAAAGTAAAAAAATTGGTCTTGCCTTAGATGATTTTGGTACAGGAATGGCTTCCTTTGAATATCTAAAATCAATGCCATTTGATGTGGTAAAAATAGATGGTAGCTTTGTAAAAGATATGCATACAGATCCTACTGATAAAGCAGTGATAAAATATATTCAAGAGATAGCAACTCTAAAAGAGCAAGAAACAGTTGCCGAATATGTTGAAACAAAAGAGGATGTTGAGGAGTTAAGAAAAATAGGAATAACTTATGGACAAGGTTATTACTTAGGGAAACCTCGTGCTTTAAGCAGTTGGCTTAATGATAACTAAATAGAGCAGAACAGCTCTATTTGGTAAAAAATATTTTACTTTTTAATTTAACTTTTACTTTTTATCGATACAATTACACCTATTGAGATCTCAGGTTGAGATTCCATCAAAATTTATTTTTAAATTCTTAGATGGCCAAAATTAAAACTAATTTTGGAGATATGTTTGAATAATCTAAATCATAGTATATCTATCTTTATAGGGAATATGCCTCCCTCAAAAGAGCTTTTTTTAAAGCTTGAAAATGCATTTTTAGTTGCTGATACACATCAAATTATTGAGATTGTATCTTTAAAGTCAAATATAGAAATAGAGCTTCGTGGTTGGGCAAGACTTAGAGGACATCTATATTTAGGTAGAGAAAGCCTAAAAGAACAATACTCATATAAAATCCAAAAAATAAGTAAAAATAGTTTTACTTCTAAACCAGCTTGGGATAAAAAGATGAAAGGTATTGACTCTTCAAATCCTAAATTAAAAGATTTAAATTTAAGTGAGGAGATACTAGCAAAAGCTCCTGAGGATAATGGACTTCTAACAAGAGGTATTGTAACACAAGAGGGAACTCCAACATACAATTTTGAACTTTCACATAAAGAGTTAGTTTGGTCAGAACCAGTTTCTATTCTTTATGAAGAGGGGAAAAATTTACAATGGAATGCAACAACTGATATAGCTTGGAATGAGATACCAACTCTAAACCCAGTTTTGGAAAAAGCGGTTTGTCAAATCATGACCTATTTAGTTGAAAATGAGTTTTCAGCTTTATATATCCCTGGAAAGTTTATAAGTAAAATAAACCCTTATTATATGGAGATTCCACTATTTTTATCTTCACTTATGAATGATGAAGCAAGACATATAGAGGTTTTTACAAAAAGAGCCAATGCTAATGGTGGAGGTTTTCAATACTCTAGTGAGGTAACACAACGTTCACTTTATTCACTTTTTCAAGAAGATGATTATATTAAAAGTTCATTTTTACTACATGTAATGGGTGAAGGAACTTTTGTAGACTTACTTAATTTTCTTGAAAAATATATGCCAGATGAAGCCACAAAAAAGATCATCAAATTAGCAAAAAGAGATGAGATGAGACATGTAGCTTATGGGATGGAACATGTAAAATCAGCAATTGAACAAAACCCTAAAAGAATAAATGCCTTAAAAAATACAGCATTCAAAAGAAAAGAGTTTATGGATGAGATAAATAGTGAATCATCTATTCTTTTAGAATCTTTAGCGATTTTAGCTGGTGGTAGTGATGAGCCACAAGCTTATAAAAAAGGTTTTGATTTAGTTGAAGAGCTAAAAGAAAAAATGAACACAAATAGAATAAAAAGATTGATAGATATAGGTATGGATGAGGATTTAGCAAATGATATCTCAAAAGTACACACACCAAATTTTATGTAGGATAGATAATGAGCGAGATATATAATAAAATGGTAGAGTTTTCAAAAAATGAGATTCTTCCACACACAAATGATGTTGATGCTTTAGCACAATTTCCAACAGCTAGTTTTGAAGCTATAAAAAGAGAAAAGATTACAGGACTTGTTGTTCCAAAAGAGTTTGGAGGTATGGGTTTAGGACTTGAGGAGCATACTCAAACAGTACTTGCTTTTGGTTCTACTTGTGCAACAACTGGTTTATGTTATATGATGCATAATGTTGCAACAATGTGCATTGTTGCATATGGAACTGAGCAGATGAAAAATGAGTATCTTCCAAAAATTGCAAAAGGAGAGATTGTTTTAGCTCTTGCCTTTAGTGAAACTGGAACAGGAACTCACTTTTATAATCCAGAGATCTCTGTAACAAAAGAGAGTAATGGTTTAGTTATGAATGGTAGAAAAAGTTTCGTAACTTCTGCTTTATATGCTGATTTTTATTTAGTTCTTTCAAATAGTGCAGAGGCTGAAGGTTTAGATAACTGGATTATTGGTAAAGATTTAAAGGGTATCACCTTTGAAGAGACTGCTTGGGATGGACTTGGTATGAGAGGAAATGCTTCTATGCCAATGTTATTTGATAATGTAAGTGTATCAGATGTAAATAGAGTTGGTCCATCAGGAAGTGGTGCAGAACAAGTGTTTAATGTAGTTGCTCCATTTTTTGTAATTGGTCTTAGTGCTGTTTATACAGGGGTGGCTTTAAATGCTTGTAATACAATTATCCAGTACTCAATGGATAGAAAATATAGTGATGATAGTGCTTTATGTAATATCCCAACTGTACAAAATCATATTGCAGAGATTTTCACTAAAGCTACAAGTGCAAAACACTATACATTAGCTGCTGCAAAAAGTGGTGCCAATGGTGATGCTGATGCTTTAGCACAAATCATTTCAGCAAGACTAAATGCTTCTGATATGGCAGTTGAAGTTTGTCATAAAGCGATGAAAATTGGTGGTGGTACTGCTTATGCAAAAAGAATCACAATCGAAAGACTTTTAAGAGATGCCTATGCGGCACAAGTTATGGCACCTAGTACAGATGTATTATCAATTTGGCTTGGAAAAGCTTTAACAAATCAACCAATACCATAAGGAGAAAAAATGGAAAAAACAATAATGTTGGGTGCAGTTGCATATGACCCAAAAGTTATACCAATCTGGGATATTATAAGAGACTATTTCAATGACAATGGAGTTAGATTGGATTATATTTTATTCTCTAACTATGAAGCTCAAGTTGAATATCTACTTTCTGGGAAAATCGATATTGCATGGAATACCAATGTTGCATGGGTTAGATGTGATGAGTTAAGTGGAGGTAAAGCTAAAGCACTACTTATGAGAGATACAGATATAGATTTTAAATCAGTATTTATCACAAAAGCAAATAGTGGAATTAAATCTATTCAAGATTTGAAAGATAAAAAATTTGGTCTAGGAAGTGCAGATTCAGCACAAGCTGCAATCTTACCTTTAAAATATATCCAAGATGAGATTTCAGAGGATTTAGTTGAGATTGTAAGATTTAACTCTGACCTTGGAAAACATGGAGATACAGGAAGAAGTGAATTTGATATACTTGAAGCTATTTTAAATGATGAGATAGATGCAGGAGCAATTGGTATTAGTTCATGGATTAGAATGCTTGAAGAGGGGATGTTCCCAAGTGGTGAAGTTGAATCATTCTATGTAAGTGAAGGTTATTGTCATTGTAACTTTACTGTTTTAGATAGTTTAGATGAAAATATAGTAAAAAAATTTGTTGATATGATGATGTCACAAGACCCAAATGAACCAATTATCAAAAAAATGATGGAGATGGAAGGTTTAAATAAATGGGTTCTTACAGGTGAGGAAGAGCTTAAAGGTTATGAGGTATTAACCCAAGCTATGAAAGAGCAAGATTTGATGAAAAACAACTGGTAGGAAAAACTCCTATCAGTTAACTATTCAATCTCACATATTTTTATAGCTATTCTTAAAAAAGCTGTCATTTGGATATTGTCCTCTTTACTTTTTAAAGATTTATTTACCTTTGATTTCACCTCATCTAAGGTTTTTTTATACTCTTTATAAAACTGATAACTTGGTTTAGGTTTATATTGTAAGTTGCTTAACTCCAAATATGAGATAATACTTTTAGCTGTTGTTGGTTTAACAAAATACTCCTTTGCTCTATCCATATAATATGGGATAAGACTTATCAAAGTCCATTTAGCTAAGTTGTACTTACCTAATACCTCAACAATACTCTCATACCCCTCTTTTTTATTTTCATAAAGCAAATCATATAAAGCTATACTAAATATATCCTTTTCATACATACCCATCTCTTTAAAGGCATCTCTTAACTTCATTTTGTCATAAAAAGAGATTACAACTGATTTGTATACAACTTTGACAAAAGCTTCACATATTAGCTCTGGTTGGGAAAAGTTCTCTTTTTTAAAAAGCTCTTTTGAAAGTTGCTCTAATTTCTCTGGATTGAATTTTTTTATTAGTTTTAATAATCTTTCATCCTCTAAACCTTTAGGGTATTCGTAAAAAAACTCTGATTCTAAATCTTTTAGCTTCTCAATATTCATTTTCTAATCTATACTTTTCAAATTTTTTGATATTATTTTATCTTGATAAATATTATCAAAAATTTTTTAAAACAATATGAAGGAGTTTTAATGAGGTCATTGGAAGATTTTTTATATAGAATATCTAGTGATAATGTAGGTAAATTAATCTTAAGATTAATGCTAGGTGTTTTAATGTTATTTCATGGATACAAAAAGTACCAAAGTGGTATCGATGGGATAAAGATGCTTATGATAAATAATGGCTTACCTCAATTTATCGCTTATGGGGTATATGTTGGAGAGATTTTAGTTCCTATTTTGATTATACTTGGACTATATACAAGAATTAGTAGTTTGATATATGCTTTTACTATGGCAGCTGCTATCTATTTAGTTCACTCTTCTCACCTATTTGGTATAAATGCAAAAACAGGTGGTTTGCTTATAGAGACTCCTTTACTTTTCATGCTAGGAGCAATAGCTTTAGTATGTTTTGGTGCAGGTAAATATAGTGTAGATAAAAGGTAAAACTTTTATCTACACCCTACTCAACTTTATACAATAAAATAACTGTAGCAATGGCTGAGATTACAATCCCAGCTATCACCCAAATATTTGAGATTTCATTATCAAAAAACAAAGACAATAAAGCAACAGCAGCTGGACTTGTATAAACATAAGCCATGATTTTTTTAGGTCCTAAAACTACTGTTGCCTTTTGGTTTAAATAAACTGTAAAAAGTGTTGCTCCTATAGCTAAATAACACATATATGCAAACAATTCACCCTCTATTTTTCCCCACTGTAAAGGTATATTTAAAAGCTCTAAAGCAAAACTCATCCAAATAACCCCACCTATTAAAGTCATAAAGGTTAAAACTAACACCTCATCATCTTTTTGATAAAAATATTTTGTACTAATTGAATAAAAAGACATAGATACAATGGCAAATAAAAAGATTATATCCCCATAATTAAGAGACAACCTTAAAAACAGTTCCAATTCACCCCTAAAAACAACTATACAAGTTCCAACTATCCCTATTAGATAAATAAGAAGCTGAAAAAGTGTAATCTTTTGTTTAAAAATAAAGATTGCAAAAAATGCCGTAAGTAATGGAACTAGTGTAAATAGTGTTCCTGTGTTTAATGCTGTAGTATATTCCAACGCTTTGAACAAACCTATAAAATATAAAGAGTAAAATAAACTTATAACCATTGCTCTTTTAAAGGTTTTTGTTACCCTACTTCTATACTTTTGTTTCATAAATATGATTGGGGCTAAAATTATAGAAGCAAAAACAAACCTATAAAGGGTTAGTGAGATTGGATCTATTATCCCTGATAGTTTTTTAGATACGATAAATGACCCAGCTATTAAAAATGTTGTAATTATCACTAATAAGTGTGCTTTTATATTTTCACTCATATATCATTTCCCAAGATTAAAAATACCTCTTACTAAATGATAAAGGGCAAATAAAAACACAAGAGGTAAAAGGATAGTCTGGAAAACAAAGGCGATTATCAAATCTATAATATACTCACTAGAGTTATCAACTGCTTTTTTATACTCATCAATCTTTTTATCATAATACTCTGAATCAAACTTCTCTTTTATTTTGGTAAAGATAGAGCTATCCTCTTTTTGTTTTATTGTATTAGCTGTTACTTGGTTTACCTCATCTTTTACTTTCACTATGTTTTGATTTAGTTTCTCTATATTGTAATCTTGTTTTACAAAGCTTGTATAGGTAAACTCATTTACTATACCTATCAGAGGAACAGCAAACCTAAGGAAGATTAGTATTACTGTAAATTTAAAAAATAGTGTTCTAAACCTTTCATCTTTTGAGAACCTATAAAAAAGCCATATATTAAAAAATATCAAACAAAATAGCAAGGTGTAGTTATATATATCATTGGTTACAAAGTTCATCATGATCTTTTGTATCCCAAGAGAGGTTAAACTTGCAAGCATAACTAAAGAAAACTGTTCAACCAAATCATTTATTGGATCTAAAACCTCACCTATTGCAACTGTTAAAAGAGGTAAGTCTAGTTCTGTCCCTTGAGCTAAAGATATAACAGCATTTAAAGCCTTGGCACTACCAAATACTATAACAGCTTGGGTAAAGCTATCATCAACCAACTCTTTACCTTTGATATCTAAAGAGTAACTAAAAGCAAAAAACACAACTATGCAAGAGAATATTGAGATAAGGATTTTATTCCAGTGTTTTTTTATATCCATTTTTAACCTTTATATACCATTGGCTGATATTCCAACTCTTTGTATCTATTTTTCTCACCACACTTTTTAAACCCTAAGGCTTTGTACATTGGTATAGCATATATTGAAGCATTTACATTCATACCATTTACATCCATATTTGATTTTATAGATTCAAAAAGTTTTTTTGCAATCCCTTTTTTATGATAAGAGGAGTCAACAAATAGATGAAATAGATGGTTTTTATCTTTTATAGTTATAAGCCCTACAATTTTTTTATCTTTTACATAGATATGGTGTAGATAATTACTATCTAAGATTCTTTTTTCAAAACTCTGTTTATTTACATCCTCTTTAAACCAAGATGGTATCTCTTCAAATAAATAGTCTAGTAAACTTATAACTAACTCACTTAACTCTAAAGCATCTTCAATCTTAACCCTTCTTATATACTCATTTGTTAAAGGTAGATTATTTAACATCAAATCAAGAGTTGAGTTTTTTTGTAAGCTTTTTACTACTATATCTAAAGGCTTAGAATAAATAGGAGCCAAATCATATTCATCTTTTTCTAACTTAAAAGCTAGTTTTTCATAAGGTGGAGTAAACTGGGCATCTACACCTTGTTTATTACCTCTGGGATCAATTTTATACCAACCATACTCTTTTAGATAAATAGCATTTAACCCGTGTAAACAATAGATTTCATCTTTATACTCTCCACAACTAAGATACTGATAACAAAACCCTGTAGGTATTTTATTTGCTCTTAAAAGTGCTGCTAAAAGATGTGACTTTGCATAGCACCAGCCATTTTGGTACTTTAAAACCTCACTAGCTTTGTAAGTTGTAGTGTTTTTTGCTTTTATATCTGCCGTATGTGATATCTTATCCCTTACAAATTCAAAGCAGCTTTTAGCTATTTGCTCATCTGTATCACAATCTTTTGATAAACTTTGAGCTAAAGCTTTTATCTGTTTATTACTAATATCAATTATATTTGTATCTTCTAGATAACTGTCAAAATTTGTAAAATCACTTAAACCCAATATCTAAACCCCTATTTCTTTGAGAAACTATTAAAAAACTGTTTTGCTGTTCTTGCACTTTTTGTTGCCCTACTTTGTGCAAACATAAGCGCATATTTATGTAACTCCTCTTTATCACCCTCATAATCTTTAAAATAAAAGTCAATCAATTTTAAATACTCCTGTTGAGTTCCATGATAAAAAGATAACCATAAGCCAAATCTATCACTTAAAGAGATTTTCTCCTCTACACTATCACCATAATGTATCTCTCCATTACTACCAATTTTTGTTCCTTCATTATCACTATGATATTCTGTGATAAGATGTCTTCTATTTGAAGTTGCGTAGATTTTAACATTTTTAGGGGTTGCTTCAATGGAACCTTCTAAGATCCTTTTTAAACCCTTATAACCCCTTTCACCCTCTTCAAAAGATAAATCATCACAAAAGATTATAAACTTATATGGTAGGTCTCTAATATTGTCTATAATCTCTATTAAATCATCTAAATCTTCTCTATCTATCTCTATAAGTCTTAGTTTTTGAGATTTATACTCATTTAATACTGCTTTTATAAGAGAAGATTTTCCAGTACCCCTTGCACCCCAAAGTAAAACATTGTTTGAAGGTAACTCATCGATAAACCTTTGAGTATTTTTCATAATCTCTTTTTTTTGATGTTCAATACCAAAAAGATCACTAAAAAACACTTCATCAAGATATTTAACCGGTTTTAAATACTCATTTTTAGCTCTATAAATAGCCGCATAAGTTTGACCCCAATCAACCATAAAGTCTCCTTTTAATTGGTTTTATACTAAAAATGGTTTTTATCTACCGTAATATCCCATAACTGATGATTTAGCAATTGTGTGTGAATTTAAAATAAACCCTACTAATGCTGGGTTTGCATTTTTATCTAAATCTAATTTTTCAACATCCAAAGCATGAATTGTAAAAATATATCTATGTGCTTTATCACCTACAGGTGGACAAGCTCCACCAAACCCAGTACTACCAAAGCTTGTAACACTTTGTACAATACCTTTTTGTTCACTATTTCCAAAACCTTTTTCTAAAGTGGTTTTATCTTTTGGGATATTAAATACAACCCAATGCCACCACCCTGAACCTGTTGGTGCATCTGGATCATAGGCAGTTAGAGCAAATGATTTTGTTCCCTTTGGAGCCTCTTTCCATGATAGTTCTGGAGAGATATTTTTCCCACTACATCCAAAACCGTTAAAAACCTGTTCATTTGAAAGTTGTCCACTAATATCTTCACTTGTTAAGGTAAAGCCTTGTGCAAACATTAATCCAACACTACAAACTGTTGATAATAATAACTTTTTCATAAAACCCCTTTATATAGTTTTTCTTATTTTTTTTAATTCATCTAATTCAACAAGCCTAATAAAACTCTCTTTTATATAGTATCTAATAGTTTCTCTCATTTTTATATCGAGATTATAAATTTTTTGATTTTTTGATAAATTTCCTTTACCTTTTAGTAGATTAAATTTATCATTTAAATACGCCCCTTGAAACCAATTTACATATATAAAATCATCTTTTACTTTTATAGAACAAACTCCACCCTCTTTTATATAAAAAGAAGTGGTGTTTTTATTAAATTTCTCTTTTACTCCATTACCAATACAAGCTTTTATATAATCTTTTACTAATAAAAAAAGTTCTGCTTGCTCACTATTGGAATCTTTTTCAAAGGCAGTTCTTATCATAGGTTTCTCAATACTAGTTGTTTTTTTATTATTATATAACTATTTAATAATACTAATTTTAAATAATATATAACTTTTCATATTTATAATATATTAACTTTAATGTTATAAAATGGTTTTTAAATCTAAATCTACAAAAGGAGTATATTATGTCTGAAGATAGAGTTTATAAAATCTATATAAATGGGGAGTTTATCTCAAAAGATGAAACAATTCCTGTGATTAACCCAGCAGATAAGAAAGTTATCTCTTATATCCCAAAGGGAAGTAAAGAGGATGTAGAAAATGCAGTAGATGCAGCTTATGAAGCACAAAAGTCTTGGGAAAAACTTCCTGCTGTTGAAAGGGCCTCATATATTCGTAAAATTGCACAAAAGATTAGAGACAATGCTGATATGTTAGCTAAAACCATTACAGAGGAACAAGGTAAACTTTTAGACCTAGCTATGGTTGAAGTAAATTTTACAGCTGATTATATGGATTATATGGCTGAATGGGCTAGAAGATATGAAGGTGAAATCATCCAAAGTGATAGACCAAATGAGAATATATTTTTATTTAAACTTCCTATTGGAGTTGCTGCTGGTATCTTACCTTGGAACTTTCCATTTTTCTTAATAGCTAGAAAATTAGCACCTGCATTAGTAACTGGAAACACAATAGTTATTAAACCAAGTACAGATACCCCAAACAATGCTTTTGAATTTGCAAAACTTGTTGATGAAGTTGAGCTTCCAAAAGGGGTGTTTAATCTTGTATCTGGTTCAGGTTCAGAAGTTGGTAATCCACTTGCTAGCAATGAAAAAGTTGGTATAGTTAGTTTTACAGGAAGTGTGCCAACTGGTGTAAAAATCATGGAAGCAGCTGCTAAAAATGTTACAAAAGTATCACTTGAATTAGGTGGGAAAGCACCTGCAATTGTTATGGGTGATGCAAATATTGATTTAGCAGTTGAAGCTATTAAAAACTCAAGGGTTATAAATAATGGTCAAGTTTGTAATTGTGCAGAAAGAGTATATGTACATAAAAGTATAGAAAAAGAGTTTACAGAAAAGATGATAAAAGCTATGGCAGCTACTACCTATGGAGATCCACTAAAAGAGAAAGTTGATATGGGACCACTTATCAATGAAGCTGCTATAACACATGTGCAAGCATTAGTTGATGAAGCACAAAAACAAGGTGCTACTATAGTAACTGGTGGGAAGATTGCCCCTAGAGATGATGGGTTTTATTATGAACCAACAGTTATAACAAATGTAAAACAAGATATGAATATCATCCATGAGGAGATATTTGGTCCAGTTCTTCCTATTGTTACTTTCGAAACCTTTGATGAAGCAATTGAGATGGCAAACGATAGTGAGTTTGGTTTAACCTCTTCAATTTATACACAAAATATCGATTTGGCTATGAGAGCTTGCAAAGAGATAAAATTTGGTGAAACTTATATAAATAGAGAAAACTTTGAAGCTATGCAAGGGTTCCATGCTGGATGGAGAAAATCAGGTATTGGTGGAGCTGATGGGAAACATGGTCTTGAAGAGTTCTTACAAACAAAAATGGTATATCTACAATACGATATGAATAAACAAAACTAAACCAAGAGTTAGAATTTTCTAACTCTTGTAAAATCTACAATATTTTAAACTGTAAATACCAAATAGCAATAGAAACAAAATATCCAATTAAAATTGTCCATGAATATTTCATATGACTACTAAAGGTATAAACCCCTTTTAGTTTCCCCATAACTCCAACTCCAGCTGCACTACCAAAAGAGATTAAAGAACCTCCAATACCAGCTGTTAGTGTTACCAATAACCAGTTTGATAAATCCATATCAGGATTTGCTTTTAATATTGCAGACATAACAGGTACATTATCTACAATTGCAGATAAAAACCCTACTGCAATGTTTGACACAGTTGCCCCTAAATACTCTGGATGGTATACAATAGAAGCAAGAGTTAACCAACCAATAAAATATAAGGCACCAACAGCAGCTAAGATACCGAAGAAAAACATTAAGGTGTTATTTTCAATTTTAGCCATCGATTCAAAAACATCAAAATGTTCATTTCCATATATTTTTTTAAGTTTAAAGGAAAACATCTTTAGCAATACAAGTCCAAACATCATCCCCCACATAGCAGGAAAATCTAAAAACTGATGGGAGATTACTGCCATTACAATGGTTAATACCCCTAAAAATATTATTGTTTTTGCACCATCTTTCATCTTTGGAATCTCTTGATTAGCTTTAAACTCTGGTTTTGTTTTAGGAACCAACAAAGACAATAAAAAGGCAGTGATAATATACCCTATGATAGAAGCTGGAAAGAGATAAAGAAAATCAGTAAAATCACCTTTTCCTGAAGTCCAAACCATTAAGGTTGTGATATCCCCAAAGGGACTCCATGCACCACCTGCATTTGCTGCAACTACGATATTTATAGCACCTGGTACTAGAAACTCTTTTTTCTCTTTTTCAATTGTTATTAATACAGTTGACAAAATCAAAGCAGTGGTTAGATTATCTGCTATTGGTGAAAGGAAAAAAGCTAAAAACCCTGTAAACCAAAAGAGTTTTCTATAACTATACCCTTTTGAGATAAGATTATATTTTAATCTATCAAAAACTCCCATATGAATCAACGATTCAATATATGTCATGGCAACAAATAAAAAGAAAAATATCTCCGCAATCTCTAAAATAACACTCTCTGCTTCTTCATGAATAAGTTTGATATCTAAACCATTTATCACAAAATAAAATGAGATTAATAAAAACGTAAAAATCCCCACAAATAAAGCTGGAACTGATTTGTCTATATCATATTTTTCCTCATTAGCAATAAAATAATAACCAACAATAAAAATCAACAAAGTTGCAATCCCAACCCAAGTGTAAGCTAGGTTTACCTCTTCACCATTTGTTGCATATGCAACATTTGATAAAAAAATAATAGCAATCATAAATAACTTAAGCATTTAACTCCCTTAACAATTTATCTTTTGGAAAAAATAATATCATAAAAAGTAAAAAATGCTTTTTTAGCAATTTTAAATAGATATATAAATATAGTCTATTTTTTAATTTAAACGATATCAGTAATCATTTAAACTAAAGACAAAGACCATAAATAAGGAGTTTTTATCTTCTAAAAATATTAAGATTTCATAATATTTTTTTGATATTTTTTTAACTTTTTTATAAAAAACTAATCTTTTTTATAATAACTTTACCTATTATCAGGCTTTGATTTTTTTAACTAATCACTAAGCTATTGATTGTTTTTTCAATAGTTTCTATCTGCCATATTTTTGCTCTTATATTTTTAATAAATTGCATATCATGGCTTATAATAATTAAACTATTTTTATACTCTTTTAAAGCTTCTTCAATAGATACAATAGAATCCAAATCCATATGATTTGTAGGCTCATCTAAAATAATCAACTCAATCTCATCCAATAAAGCCTTTGCAATTAAAAGCTTTCTTAATTCCCCAGGACTTGCAGTTTTACTATTTAAAAGTTTTTTAGGATTTGAAGATAATCTTTGAACAAAGGTGAAAAGTTCCCCTTTTTTTTCATTATCAAGCTTTTGAATCTCTTCAAATAAAAAATCAATCTGTGATGAGTCCAATTCTTGTGGTATATATAAATATTTCACACCCTCTAAAAAGTTTATTATATAAGCTAAAAAACTTGACTTCCCTACTCCATTATCTCCAATGATAGCTATTTTATCTTTATTTGTTATCTCTATTTTAGGATATGTTAAAATCTTTTGATTATAAAGATTTATCTCCCCTTTTTCTAAAGAGATAAACAACTTTGAAGCTTTTTGTTTCTGTTCTTTTATTAATATACCTGTGTCATAAACCTTTTCTAAATCACTCTTTTTTCTAACTAAGTCATCTGTTTTGGAAACAATAGTTGATACTAATTTTGAATCATTTTTATCTTTTCCAGTTAATTTTGCTAGATTTATTTTTTCTTTTTGGCTTTTATCCTTTTTGTCTATATCTTTTTTTGAAAACCTTTGTTTAGATCTTGATACCTTCTCTTTTTGTATCTGAATATCATTTTTTAGCTTTTTTAGTTTTAAATCTATTTTTTCATTCTCTTTATATAAGTGATTAAAATGGCTATTTAACTCTTTTATTGCTGTATCATATGAGGTTTTAAAGTGATAAACCTCTTCATTTTTGATTATATAAGTATTGATGCATAAACTATTTAAAAGCTCTCTATCATGACTAACTAAGATACCTATACCTTTAAAAGCTTCTAAACTTTTCAAAACGAGTTTTTTTGTTTTTATATCTAAATGGTTTGTTGGTTCATCCAACAATAATACATCAACTTGCATAAACAAAGCTATTGCGATTTGTATTCTTTTTCTTTCGCCAAAGCTTAGTGTTTCCCATCTATATAACCACTCATCCTCAATCTCTAAAAGCTGTTTTATTTTGAAGCTATAACTATTGTAACTATATACAAATTCTTCATACCCTAAAGGTTTTTCATATAACTCTTGGGGACAATAATAAACTAATCCATTCCCCTCAATATTTCCAAAATCTGGTTTTAGTATTTTAGCTATAAGTTTTAAAAGTGTAGTTTTACCTGAGCCATTACAACCAACTAAACAACTCCAAGTGCTTGTAAAACTTATATTTAAGTGTGTAAAAATATTAATATTTTCATATTTAAATGAAAGATTATTTATCTTTAAATAATGCATATATCTCCCTAGATATCTATAAGTATCAAGGGTAAGTTTAGATTTTACCCTTGATTTAGAGTAAAGTAATCATTGTTTTTTCCTTTAAAAATTTTGAATCAAATCTTCAAAAACAGCAGTTAAACCTTCTACCTCTTTAACTGTAGTTTTTTCACCAACACTATGTATTGAGTCATTTATTACACCAAACTCTATAGCTTCTATACCAAAACTTCCAAAATATCTAGCGTCACTAGTTCCACCTGCTGTTGAGTGTTTTGTTTTAACACCTAGAATTTTTTCTATAGAGTTTTCCATTGCTTGTACTACTTTTGATTCTTTGTTTGTTACAAATGGAAATGAACCTTGTGTAGTTCTAAACTCATAGTTTAAACCCTTTAGATTTTCATGAATAAACTCTTCTACACTCTCTCTTGTAGTGTTTGTAGAGTTTCTTACATTGAACATAAGTTTTAAATCATTTGGTGTTACATTGGTAACTTGCATTCCACCTCTTATATCTGTGATAACCATTTTACTTGGAGCAAAGTATTCATCTCCATCATCAAGATTATGTCCTGCAATTTTTGGTAAGATTGAGGCGAAGTTATGAACTGGATTTATACATTTTTCTGGATAGGCAGCATGTCCTTGTTTACCTTTTATAGTGATATATCCATTGATACTTCCACGACGTCCCACTTTTATTGCATCACCAAAAACCTCTTCACAAGTTGGTTCTGCTACAACTGCATAATCTGGTATAAAATCGATCTCTTTTAGATGTTCAAGCATCTTGATAGTACCATATGTACCCTCACCCTCTTCATCACTTGTCATCAAAATAGAAAGGGTTCCTTTAAAATTTGTTGCGTGTTTACAAGCGTATAAAAAAGCAGCATCTCCACTTTTCATATCTTGTGTTCCCCTTGCAGTTATAACTCCATCAACAATATTAGCTGCAAAAGGATCAACTTCCCAACCCTCTCCAACAGGAACAACATCTATATGTCCAGCAAAACACAAATGTTGGTCTGTATCATCAAACTTTTTATAATAAAATCTATTTTTAACACCTTCCATGTCTAGTTTTATACACTTCCAGCTATCCCCTAAATACTCTTCAATAAAATCAAAAGCACCATCATCATCAGGTGTGATTGATTTAAATCTCAATAATTTTTGAAACAATTCAATAATAGTCATTTTTTTCCTTTTATAAACGCGATTGTATCAAATACTAGATAAAAGATGTAAGCATTTTTATACTTAATAAAATCAATAAAAGTGCAAATATCTTTTTTATAACCCCAACAGGTAAGGTATGAGCTAACTTTACACCAAGTGGTGCTGTAAAATAACTACAAATTGCTACAAAGAAAAAAGCTGGAATAGATACAAAACCAAACATCAAGTTCTGCATATCTGTATGACTCCAACCATTTATTATATAACCTAAAGTACCACTTACAGCAATAGGGAAACCAATTGCCGCACTTGTTCCAATAGCTTTTTTTACTTCAACATTTTGCCAAATCAAATAAGGAACTGTTAATGAACCACCACCAATTGAAACCATTGCGGAGATTGCACCTATTAAAGTTCCTGCACCCAATTGAACCTTTGAACCTGCAAGTTTTCTTGTTGGTTTAGGTTTTTTATTCAAGAACATCTGTATTGATACATAAGCCATAAATATTGAGAAAAATATTGCAAGATATAATGAACTTAATACAGATGCTATAAAGGTCGCAAAGAAGGTTCCAATAATAATACCAGGTGTCATCATCTTTACTACATCCCAAATAACTCCACCTTTTTTATTGTGAGCTTTTAAACTTGAGATTGAAGTTACAACTATAGTAGCCATTGAAGTTCCCAAGGCAACATGAACTGTGTTTTCCATATCCATACCCTGCATCAAAAATATAGTGGTTAAAGAAGGTACTATTATACCTCCACCACCAATTCCTAATAAGCCTGCAGCAACACCCACAAAACAACCTAAAATAATATATAAAATAATTGATTCAATACCTAACAATACTTAACCTTTTCCTCTATAAATAAAAATTGATTTTAACAAATAATAATAAATAAAGAACTTTAGTTGGAAGCCACTTTTACTCTTTAGCTATCTATACACGGTTACATCTCAATAAAAAATATAAGATTAAAAAATATTATTAATAATAATTGTAACTGTTAGTTAATCTAATTTAGTTATAATATTTCCATCAATCAAAAGGATTTATAATGAAAAATAACAAATTTTTGAAAATCTTTTTAATAATCATTACCATATATTCTATAATTGGTTTTATTGTTATTCCTAATGTTGCTAAATATCAAATTGAAAAGATACTAAATGAAAACCTTAGTCAAAAAGTAACTCTTCAAACTGTAGCTTTTAATCCATTTACTTTAAGTGTTTCCCTTGAGGGATTTAAGATATTTGATGAGAAGCAAACAACTGTTTCTTTTGATAAAATCTATGTTGACTTCTTTTTAATAAAATCTTTAGATGAAAGACATATAAGTTTCAAGGAGGTAAAAGTTGATAAGCTTTTTGTTAATCTTATAGAAAACAGTGATGGCTCTTTTAACCTAGAAAAACTTTATATTCCAAAAGAAGAAAACAAAGAAAAAGAGGAAACAACACAAAATAATGAAGATGGAATAAAATTCCAAATAAGTAAAACTGCTTTAGAAAATGCAAATATCAAATTTACTAAATATTTCAAAAATGAAAATAAAAACCCTTTAGTTATAGATTTAAATCCACTAAACTATTCATTTTATGATATTGGTACCTATAAAAATACTCTTGCCTCACATAGCCTAAATCTAAATATAAATAAGCACACTAACTTAAGAGTTGATGGTGGTTTAAGATTAACGCCATTTAACATCTATGGAAATATCTATTTAGATAAACTTTACCCAACTGATTTTATACCATATAAAGATGATAATCTAAATTTTGATATAGATAAAAACACCTTTTTAAATCTAAAGGTTGGTTATAGATTATCTATGAATGAAACACTTGATTTAAAAATAGAAAACTCTGATATCTCTTTACAAAACCTAAAATTAAGTCAAAAAAACAAACAACTATTAGGTTTAGAAGAGTTGAAAATAGAAGTATTAAACTATTTTTATCCTGAAAACAAAGCTTTAATAAAAGATATAACTCTTGATAAGTTAAGTTCAAATGTTGTGATTGATAAATCTTCCACACTAAATTTCACTACCTTGATAAAACCATCTAAAAATAACCAAGAAGAGGCAGTTGTAGAGGATAAAGAAGAAGAGAAAGCAAACCCTATAAACCTTACATTGGATAGTTTTGCACTAAAAAACTCAAGTGTTAACTTTGATGATTTAAGTAGTTTACTATCAGTAAAAGTAAATGGAATAAATATCAATATAAACGATACTAAATATATAGATGAAAAAATAAATGTATCAAAAATTGATTTAGATAAATTGAATTTAAAACTTTCAGATAAGAAAAACTCACTCTATTTAACCCTAAAAGATTTAGGTTTAAATCTTGAAAACATTAATAATTTTAAAGATAAAGTTGATATTGAAAAACTTTTGCTAACAAACCAAAATATGAGAGTTTTAAATAGACCTGCAAATACAAATCTTGAAACAAAAAATTTAAATCTTACAATTGACAAACTCACATATGAAGACAATAAGCTTGTGATAAAAAATACACTTTTAGACAAACCAATTGTTGATATCACCTTAAATAAATCAAACTCTAAAAAAATTGAAACAAAAGAGGTAAAAACAGACTCAAAAGTTGTAAAAAAAGATAAGAATAGTTTTAGTTTTGATATTGGTCCTTTTAAAATCGTAAAAGCAAAAATGAGTTTCCAAGATAAAAATCTTCCAATACCATTTAAAACAACTGTAACTGACCTAAATGGTGACTTTTCTCAACTTAAATCAAATAGTTCAAAACCCACAAAACTAAAACTTGAAGGGCAAGTTGACAAATATGGATATAGTAAAATCACAGGTATAGTGGATATAAACGATATAAAACTTTTAACTGATACAAATCTTATATTTAAAAATATTGCTATAAAAAACTTCACACCATATTCGGGTAAATTTGTAGGTAGAAAAATAGAGAGTGGAAAGTTAAACTTAGACTTAAGATACAATATCAAAAAGTCTGATTTAAAAGCAAAAAATACAATAGTTATTAGTGATATAAAATTAGGTGAACAAGTGCAGAGTGAAGATGCTGTTAATCTACCATTAGAGTTAGCAATTGCACTACTTGAAGATACTGACGGTGTTATTCAAATAGATTTACCAATAGAGGGTAATGTTGATGATCCGCAGTTTTCAATTGCACCTATTGTTTGGAAAGCCTTTACAAATCTAATTGTAAAAGCTATAACTTCACCATTTAGACTACTAGCATCAATTTTTGGAATAAGTGAAGATGAGATAAAAAGTTTAGATTTTGAGTTTGGGAAAAGTGCAATAATCTCTTCAGAAAAAGAGGCTTTAGATAATATTGCAAAAATTCTTTCAAAAAAACAAAGACTTGCTATTAAAATAGAGCCAACTTATCATGAGATAAAAGATAAAGAGGCTTTACAACTAACAAAATTCAATGGATATATCAATAAACAGATTGAAAAGATAAAAGGGAAAGATAAAGATAAATACCTAATAGCCATAGAAGAGTATTATAAATCTCAAAAGAAAATTAGTTCATTAAAAAAGATAAAAGAGAAATATTATGTTGAAAACAAAGAGGGGAAAAAAGTATTAGATAAAACTTCATATATAAACTTTATGAAAGATTACCTTGTATCAATACAAAGAGTTTCAACAAAAGAGCTTGAAGATTTAGCAAAACAAAGAGCTCAGAATGTTGTAACATATTTAACAAAAGAGAAAAAACTATCAAAAGACTCTATTGTTATAAATGAAAATGTTGCAATCCAAAATGACCCAAAAGAGACATGGACAAAATTCAACTTAGAGGTGCAAGTTAGATAAGCACCTCCAATATAATTTTTACTTATAATAATAGTATTTAATTTACTTATAATAAACTGTTTGTTATTATTCTTTAAATTTATTATAAAGATAAGTTAAATGAATAAAATAATCTATGCACTATTGCTACTTTTAATCACCTTTTTTATATATGGAGTTGTTACAAAACAATCAAATGATCAAATAAAAAAAGAGAAAAGATTACCCTGCCAGAAAAAAACTGTTACCTTTGAAAAGATTTCAAATAAACACCTTATAGAAAAAGCAGTAAAAGCTTTAGAAAACAACAATTATATAATCAAGTCAAGAATAGAACAAGCTATCTATATGAAATCAACTATTTTAAACCATATAGATACTAAAAAAGCTGATAAAATTCTAATTGATACTATAAATAGGTATGTAAACAAAGAGAGCCTTTCAAAAGAGAAACTTCTTATTGATTATTATATTTTAGAAAACGATAAAGAGGATAAAGGGAAAAAAGGTACAAACTGTAAGTTATATGCAGGATATTTAGTCTTTGAATTTAAATTTAACAATAAATTAATTTACAAAATACAAACAGATTTTATGAAAAATGATGCTTCAGATATTCCAGAAAGGATAGATTGTGTAATAAAATCTTTTACCTCTCTTCTTCATCATAGTTATTAGTTCCAAACATGGCAACCCAAAACTTAAAAGGTAAAATTGAAATAACACCTGTAATGAATAGTAATGTGAAAAGAAAATCTACAAGCAAATAAACTCCTTAATTAAAAAATTAAGGAATTATAACTGCGAAAGGTACTATAAAGGTAACCACTATACCTTTAAAAGATTATATGTTGGAAATGGTATCTGGATATTGTTTTGTTTAAAGGCATCATAAATAGCTAAATTTATTTTATGTTGAGTTTGAAAATAGTTTTTTGTAGCTGCCCAATATCTCAACTCTATATTAATAGAAAAATCACCAAACTCTTTTATACCTATTTGAGCCTTTGGCTCCTGAGAAATATCTTTTTCAAAATCATCTAAAACTTTTGTAATAACTGCTATTGCTTTGTGTGGATCACACTTATAGTCTATCCCTACAACACTCTCAACAATTTTATACTCAAAAGAGTTTACTAAAATCTCACCTATGATGTGTTTATTTGGAATTGTTATCTCTTTTCCATCTTCTGTAGAAAGAATAGTATGGGCTAGTCTTATCTCCTCTACAACTCCACTTACACCTTCTACAGTTATAGTATTTCCTACAATAAAGGGTCTACCTATGATTATCGATAAACCAGCACCATAGTTTGATAAAGTTCCTTGTAAAGCTAAGCCTGCACCAAGTGAAGCAGCACCAATACCTGCAATAAATGGTGTTAAAGTTATACCTAGTTTTCCAATAGCTATAATACCTACACCTATTATCAATCCAAACTTTACAGTTGTAACAATAAACTTTGTCAATGTAACATCTAATTCATGACGTTCACACAATTTTCTTATTGCAAGAGCAATTTTGCTAGAGACAAACCACCCTATAACAAATATTATAATTGCACCAATAATTTGAAAACTATAATTTACGAAAAACTCAATTATTATGTCGTAATATTTTTGAATATCTTGTAACTCTTGCTCCATTGTAACTCCTTAAAGCTTTATAACTTTTGCACCAAATCCACCTTCAGATGGATGTGCATCACTATATCCTTTTACTTTAGGGTGTGAATCTAAAAACTTCTTAACTGCATATGAAAGTTTTCCTGTTCCAATCCCATGATATACTAAAACTTCATCAAAACCAGCAATTAAAGCATCAGATAAAAACTTATCTAGGTTTTCAACTGCTTCATCTGATCTTTGTCCATGTAAATCAAGTTTTAGATGACCTGAATCTGGCTTTTGTACATTTATTGAAGCTTTTGGTTTTGGTTTTATTTTTGGTGGATTTCCACTTCTTTGTAAATCTGCTAATTTAACCTGAACCTTCATACCCATATCGTTTTCAATAAAAGCTTTTTTCCCTTTTATAGAAACTAAAGTACCTTTTGTACTTCTATATTTTACTCTATCCCCTACTTTTAAATCCTCAACAAGATCTTGTACTTTTTCAGTTTTGATTGATTTAACCATTTTATGGGATTCGTTTAAGTGATGATGCCCCTCTTTTGAGATTTTTGCTTTTATTGCTTTTTTTGCTTCATCCCTTGCATCTTTATACTCTCTGTGTAATTTTGATTTCTCCACAAAAATATGTTCATCTAAACTCTCTTTTGTCTCTTTAAGGTTTCTATTCAATCTCTCATATTCACTAATTTCATCTTGAAGTTTTGCAATTTTTGTTTTGTACTCTATCTCTAAGGCACTACTTCTTTCAATAAGCTCATTTAATCTATCTTTATCTTCTCCATAAACCTCTTTTGCTTTTTTAATCACTCCATTTGGAATACCATATCTAAAAGCAGTTTCAAAGGCATAAGATTTACCAATAGTTCCTTGTAGAAACTCATAAGTTGGTTTTCTATTCTCTTCATCATAAAGTGCTGCTATAAGTTCAACTTGTTCATTTGAAGCCATAAGTGCAGCAAGCCTTTTATGGTGAGTTGTTATAATAATTTTAATATCTTTTTGAATCAACTCTTCAATTATCACTTTAAATAAACTTGCAGCCTCATCTGAATCTGTTCCAAGCTCTATCTCATCAACTCCAACGATGGCATTTTTAGATGAAAATAGTTTTGAAAACTCAACCATACGACCAGCAAAGGTTGAGATATCATTTTTAACACTTTGTGGATCATCTAAAACAGCATTGATATCTTTAAAAAAACCAATTGTACTATCTTTATGTGCATGGTAAGGAAGTAGATACTTTGACATAATTACAGCTGAAAGGATAGATTTTAGCATCATTGTTTTACCACCAGCATTTACCCCTGTTATCATAACAACAGCTTTACTAAAATCTATTGTAATTGGTTTGGCATCATGTAGTGCTGGATGTTTAAACTCAACTAATCTATTGGTTTGTTTCTTTGTTGGTAAAATAAAGTTTTTATCATCTTGTTTCGCAAAAAACAATCTTGCTTGATAGTGATCAAACCTATCAAACTCTTTATTTAAAAACTTTAAAAAAAGTAAGTTTTTTTCAAACAAAGAGGAGATTTGTTTAGATATTTTTAACAATATCTCCTCTTGTTTATTTTGTAAATCACTTTGCTTTTGTTTTAGTTGACTAACTGAATGTGGGATAACATAAAAAAATCCAGAGTTTGACCTATCAATAACTGAAGCTTTTAAAACATGATTAAAACCACCCCTTACTAAAATACACTCCTCTTGGTTTATATAATGAACTTGAGAATCAACTAAATAACTTCTAATTTTAGATGAATTTAATATCTTGTATAGACTTTGTTTTATCTCTTGTTTATTTGAGTAAATAGCTTCATTTATTCTGTCAAAATCCTCATCAACACCAGTTTTTAATTTTGCCTTCTCATCAAAATAATCACATATTTTTATAATCTCATCAGGTATGATAATTTTATCAATCCACTCTTGTAGTTTTCCCTCAAAACTAAACCTCTTCAAATATAAAAAATAGTTAACTATTTTTATAAATTCATAGATCTCATATATTTTTAGAACACCTTGCTTTTGTATATGTAAAAGTTGATTGTCTAAATTCTCTATTTTAGGTGGTTGTTTTATATCAAAATTTGATAACTCATTAACCAATCTATAATGAAGGTTTATATCCCCCTCAAGTATTATAGGTTTTTCTCTTGATAATAGTTTTGAAAACTTTTCAATATAATCTTGTAAATCTAATTTTTTAAATAACTCTTGCATTTTTGAATTTTATCTAAAATTATTATAAATCTTCTAAAAAATTAATCTTTTAAACTAATTTATATATTGATATAATTTATTAATTTACTTTTACAGAATAGTATAATAACATTAAAACTTATGAAAGGGACTGCCATGAGTCAAGAGATAATTTTAAATCGAAATACAATGATTGTATCAGAAACAGATATGAAAGGTAATATCATTTATGCAAATGAAGACTTTTGTAAAATTTCTGGCTATACAAAAGATGAACTAATTGGACAACCTCACAATATTGTTCGTCACAATGATATGCCAAAACAGGCATTTAAAGAGCTTTGGGAGACTTTAAAAGCTGAAAAAATCTGGAATGGTATTGTAAAAAACAAAACTAAAAATGGCGGTTATTATTGGGTAAATGCAACAGCTTTTCCTTCAACAGATAGAAATGGCAATAAAAGATATATTTCGGTTAGAATTAAACCAACTAAAGATGAAATAGAGTTTGCAATAGCTTTATATAAAACTTGGCAATAAGGAAGATTTATGTTTCATATTAAAAAAGATATCAATGAGATACTTGAAGCTCTAAACCAGATCGATTTGTTCTTAGATAATGAATTAAACTCACTACCAATCAAAGAGAATACTTGTAGAGGTAAAAATAGAATTATAATGCAAAAACTAATGGAGATCTCTGAAAAAATGGTCCATAGACATAAAGAAGATCTTACAATTTTTGGTGAGATTATGCTTATTTCTGAAAAACTAGCAGATGGGTTTACAGAAGATAAAATAACAATACAAACTTCAAATGAAAAACTTAACTATATAGCAAAATCTATAAATAGAATGTCCCAAAAACTTGAAGATGCTTTATCTGATATTGATGAAGTTTTAACGGAATATTCAAAACATAACTTTATGAATAAAATCAATGAAGGGGTTTTTAGAGGTGGAGATTTAAAACATCTATCAATGGGAATCAATTATTTAAGAGATGAGATAACAAAAAACTTAATCTTAACCTATCAAACTAGTTTAACTATGCAAAAAGAATCTAAAATTTTACTAAAAAACTCTAATGAACTTACAAACTCCACTTCAACACAAGCAGAGTCTTTAGAGGAAACCTCTAGCTCAATTAAAGAGGTTACAAAAAGGATAACAGACAATACAAAAACCGCTACAGAGATGGCTAACTATGGACAACAAGTAAAAGAGGAGATACATGAAGGTTTAAGTTTGGGGAACCAAACAGTAAGTGCAATGAATGAGATTAATAAGTCAACAAAAGCTGTTCATGAGGCTTTAGATATGGTTGATCAAATAGCCTTTCAAACAAATATCCTTTCACTAAATGCAGCAGTTGAAGCAGCAACAGCTGGTGAGGCTGGAAAAGGTTTCTCAGTTGTTGCACAAGAGGTTAGAAATCTTGCTACAAGAAGTGCAGAAGCAGCAAAAGAGATTAAATCCTTAGTTGAAAATGCATCTATTAGAGCTGATGAGGGTAAAGATATTGCAGATAAGATGATAAAAGGTTATGAGCTTTTAAATACAAATGTCAATGAAACCATTCTATTAATTAATGAGGTTGTAACTGCTTCTAAAGAGCAAGAGGAGAGTATTTATACAATAAATGACAATATTACTCAAATCGATTCATTAACACAAAGAAACTCAACTATTGCAAATAGTGTAAAAACCATATCTGAAAATATAAATAATATTGCAGATAATAATGTGGAAACTACAGATAAATCAGTATTTGAAGGGAAAGAGAGTTTAAAAACGAAAAACTGAGTATCTTCGGCTAAAAATACAATAATTGTTAATTAAAATATTAAACTTTCTTATCAATTAATATTGATTTGAAAAGCTTTTTGATACTATTAGCTCTAAAAAGATTCAAATAGGATTATTAATGATTGAAAAAGAGGGAACTATTTTATCAGTTAGAAAAGATTTAAAAGTTTTTGACTGTACTATTAGAGATGGTGGGTTAGTAAATAATTACCACTTTACTGATGAATTTGTAAAAGCTCACTATGAGATGTGTGTAGCTGCTGGTATTGATTATATGGAGATTGGGAAAAATGTTTCTCCAACTGTTATGAGTGAAGATGAGTATGGTTGCTGGAATTTCTGTAAAGAGGAAGATATCAGAAGAATTGTTGGGGAAAACAATACTGATTTAAAAATTGCTGTTATGGCAGATGTGGGAAGAACACTAAAAGAAGAAATTATCCCAAAAAGTGATAGTGTTGTAGATATGATAAGAGTTGCTACATATATCCACCAACTTCCAGAAGCTATTGAACTAATTGAAGATTTCCATGCAAAAGGTTATGAAACAACTTGTAATATCATGGCTATTTCAAAATCGTTTGATAATGAATTAAACGAAGTACTAGATCAATTAAGTAAAACTAATGTTGATATTATCTATATTGCAGATAGTTTTGGTTCTTTTTATCCAGAACAAATAAATAAACTAACAGATAAATATCTAACAGTAGCAAAATCGTGTGGTAAAAAAGTTGGTATCCATGCACATAACAACTTATCGTTAGCATATGCGAACACACTTGAAGCTATGATTTATGGTACAAGTTATTTAGATGTAACCGTATCAGGATTAGGTAGAGGTGCTGGAAACTGTGCAATGGAACTATTATTAGGATTTCTTAAAAATCCAAAATATAAACTATTACCAGTATTAAAATTCATAGAAGAGTATATTGTTCCATTAGAAAAAGAGCTTGATTGGGGATGTAGTGTGCCTTATATCATCACAGGGCACTTAAATGAACACCCAAGACCTGCTATGAAAGCAAGAGATGAAGGTGATACAAAATATGTTAAATTTTATGATAAATTAACAGAAGAGTATAGTTAGAATCTAACTATACTCAAAACCTAAATAAAATGTTGCCAAAATACTAAAGCAATAATTGTAATTAAACTTATACCTAAAATATTAAAAACAAATCCATATTTTGCCATATCTTTAACTTTGACAACCTTACTACTCATAGCAATAGCATTTGGTGGAGTTGCTATAGGAAGCATAAAGGCATAAGAAGCACAAATTGTTGCAACAAATAATACTAATGTTAAATCTAAATTTGCTGCTTGACCCAAAGAGTAAATTATTGGTAAGGCAATAGATATTAATGCAGTATTTGAAGTGATCTCAGTAGTAAAGGTTATCATTGCAGCAATAATTAAAATCATTAAAAATACTGGTAGATTTGTCAAACTCAATAGGTTTGAAGCAATCTCTTGGGCTAGTCCTGTTGAAGAAACTGCATTAGCAATAGAAAACCCTGCACCAAATAAAAAGATTATCTCATAAGGGATTTTTTTAGTATCATCCCAAGTTAAAAATCCAAATTTTGGTAAAAACATCAAAAGACCAAAACCTAATAAAATACCTTTTTCATTTAAGCCTAGTCCTGAATAATATGGTTCAATCTTTGAGTTTACTAATAATAAAATCACCAAACCTAAAAGTATAAGAAGCAACCTTTTTTGATCAGAGTTTAAAACCATTACATCATCAAACCCTTTTTCAAGTTCAAAGTTTTTTACACCTATAGATAACACAAAAGGTATAATCAAAAGCATCAATATTGCAAGAGGCGAAGTATACACCATCCAACTAATAAAAGGTATAGCTTCTATAGAGTGTTCCTCTAAAAATCCCAATAATATAAGGTTAGGAGGTGTTCCAATTGGAGTTACTATTCCACCTATACTAGACCCATACGCAATAGCAAGTACAAATCTCATCTTTAGATTACTATCATTTGTTAGAAAAATTGCAATAGGAATAAGCAATAAAGCCGTAGTTGTATTTGACAAAAGGGAGCTTAAAAAAGCAGAGGTAACTGCCAATGAAAACAATATTCCCCTTGCAGTTTTTGGGAAAATTGATAATAGTTTTTTTGCAATATACTTATGTAACTCTGTCTTTTGAGTAGCAACAGCTATCATAAAACCACCAAGAAAAAGAAATATTATCGACTTTGAATAGTTTGATACTGTTTCATTTGTACTTAAAATATCAAAAGAGGGAAAAAGTATAATTGGCAGTAGTGAAACTACACCTAAAGGTAAAGCTTCATTTGTCCAAAGTATAACAAGTAAAAATACCAAAGCAAGTAGTATTGAGTGTTGCATAGTAAAAAAACTTGAAGCAACAAAAAACACTACTAGAGTAGAGACTAAAGAGATTAAAAACTTCATATCTATTTTTTCTTTGGTCTAAATGCTTTAATCACCTCTTCATTTGTCACCATAAAAGGTCCCTCCATAAGATCAATACAATAAGGTATTGCAGGGAAAACTGCATCTAAACACTCTCTAATAGATTTAGGTTTTCCTGGAAGGTTTACAATCAAAGAACCACCTCTAAGTCCAGCTGTTTGTCTTGATAAAATAGCAGTTGGTACAAATTTTAAAGACTCTGCTCTCATCAATTCTCCAAATCCTGGCATCATTCTATCACATACAGCTTCTGTAGCTTCAGGAGTTACATCCCTTTTTGCGGGTCCTGTTCCACCTGTAGTAACAACTAAACAACACCCTTCATTGTCAACTAAATCTTTTAAGGTATCCTCAATAGTTTTTTGGTCATCCTCTATACATTTATAAACAGGCTCCCAAGGTGAAGTTAAATACTCATTCATTGTATCAATAATAGCTTTTCCTGATAAATCATCATAAACACCTTTACTTGCCCTATCAGAAGCTGTAACAATACCAATTTTTGCTATTTGTTCACTCATAATATATGTCCTTTATTTTTTATATAATATATTGTTGAGAAGTTTTTAAAAAAATCACTTGCACTTTTTGAATCAACAATTTTATCCATCTCACCAATATACACTTCAATATTTATATTTTTATCTAATATTGTTTGAAGTTTCTCTTTATCCCATTCAAAATTTAATAACTCTTCAAGCTGTTCAATACTACCTTGAGTAAAATAGTTATCCATACTTATATTTGAGGGGAAAGAGACATTTTTTAAGAAGTTATCACAATATGCCTTTGAATCTTTTTTAAAAAACATCAACTGCATTCTTTTAAATTTTTTATCTTGTGTTTGGAAAAAAGCTGGGGAGAAAAGTTGTAATGTATCAACTCTTTTTTCACTATTTAGGGCATACTCAAACGCTTTTATTGCCCCATAAGAGAAACCACAAACTGTAAACTCAGAGTCTTTTATATACTCTTCAAATAGCTCTTGTTCCTTTTCTAAACAAAAACCTGAGAAAAATCTACAATTCATCTATTGTGATTTCCTCATTTTTTACCATTATCTCTTTTAGTCTATTTATTTCATCGGCCTTATTTGAAAGTTCAGTTCTAAGCTCATTTGAGATATTTTCAATAAGTTCATCTGCATCTTTAGTCATTTTATATTCGTTAACTATTTTTTTTGCTAACTCATAGGCTTTGTTTACATCTTGTGAGTTTATTGCAAATTTTTGTTTTTTTACAACCTCTACTCCAATTGAACCACAAAGATATCTTTTAATATTTTCTAAAAGCTGATCATATGATGGATATACTGCATCAATAGTAAAAATAGCTTCGTCAAAAAGTCTTACTTTTGTTTTAGTTATATATGCTTTACTAGCTTGATAGATTGCTAAAATCTCTTTTTGGTTTTCATCTAAAAGCAGTGTTTGTTTTTTCCCAAACTCTAGTTTGTTTTTAGCTAACTCAATATCTTCTTGTTTTACTATCTTTTCACCTCTTTTTATCATACTTAATAGGGCTTCATTTATTAAAGTTGCTAAGGCGGCAGAATTAAACCCTGAAGTTTGTTCAGCTAATTTATCTAAATCAAACTCATAATGTTTTGATTTTAAATAGAGTTCTAAAATCTTTTTTCTATCTTCAATATTTGGTAGATTTACAAAAACCCTTCTATCAAATCTACCTGCACGCAATAATGCTTCATCTAAAACTTCGATTTTATTTGTTGCTGCTATTACTATAACACCAGAATCACCCTCAAACCCATCCATTTGAGTTAATAATTCATTTAAGGTTGATTCCCTTTCATCGTTTGTTTTTCCACCTCTTTGTTTACCAATGGCATCAATCTCATCAATAAACACAATAGCTGGTGCATTTTGTTTTGCTTTCATAAAAAGCTCACGAACTTTTTTTGCACCCATCCCCACATAGATTTGAACAAAACTTGCACCACTTTGGTAGAAAAATGGAACATCTGCTTCCCCTGCAACAGCCCTTGCTATAAGTGTTTTACCAACACCTGGAGGACCTACAAGAAGTACACCTTTTGGAAGTTTAACTCCAAAATCTAAGAATTTACTAGGCTCATTTAAAAACTCAACAATCTCTTCTAACTCACCTTTTACCTCACTAATACCTGCAACATCGTTAAAAGTTATATTTGAAGTAACTGCTGTAATATTTGGTGAAGGTGTATCCTCAACCTTTTCTTGTTGGGTTTCAAGTTGAGAAGAGAAAGATGTGAGATTTTTATTATCGTTAATAAAACCCCTTAATTTTTTTTGTTTTAACTTTGCTAATACAGCAAATGCCAATAAAAAAAGTAAGAAAATGATTCCAAAATAATAAGAACCAGATTGAATATGCTCACCACTTTTATAAAGTGTATACAAAAATAAAACCAGCAAAATAGTTGCTGACATAGCCATTAGTTTAATATTTTTATCTAGTCTTTTCTTATGCGAATCTTGTGACATTTTTATCTAACTCCACTTTATAATCTTCTATAAAAACCCAATCTCCAATTAAATCAACATCACTTTCAACCTCTATTTGGTTGAAAAATTGATCTAGTCCAACATATTTACCACTCTTTTTTGATTCTATCAAAACTTCTAAAGGTTTGTCATTGTTTTTTCTAAAATTGTAATTTTTCTCTTCAATTATTTTTGTAAGTTCATTATATCTTAGTTTTGCAACATCTCCACGAACTATATCTTTCATAGTAGCACTTGGTGTTCCATCCCTTTTTGAATAGGTAAAGGCATGAACATGTGTTAAAGGAAATTTATGAAGATTTGCCATTGCTTCATCCCATAACTCTTGGGTTTCACCAGGATGACCAACTATAAAATCTGTACCTAAGGCATATCCATTTTGACTTAAGAACTCAAAAAGCTCTAGATCTGATAATACTTTATTTCTTCGATTCATAATCTCAAGCATCTTTTTAGAAGTGTGTTGTAAAGCTATATGAAGATGTTTTGCCATAAATGGTTCATTGATAATCTCTTTAAACTCATCATCGATTTGGATAGGTTCAACAGAGCCAAGTCTTACCCGTCTAACACCTTTTATCATTGAGATTTTTTTAAGTAGTTTGGCTAATGAGGTGTGTTGTTTTTTTCCATAACTTCCAACATTTGTCCCTGTTAAAATAAACTCTCCAAAACCATTTGAAGCCAAAGTTGTGATTTGTTCTAAGATTTTATCCTCTTTATAACTTCTTGCATCACCTCTTACATAAGGGATAATACAATATGAACATCTAAAATCACACCCCTCTTGGATTTTGATAAAGGCCCTACTTTTACCAATAAACTCTTCAACTATAGTATCATCAATATGTTTTAAATCACCCGCATCAAAAAATCTTTCATCTTTTTGTAAAAGCTCATTGATTTTCTCTTTTTCTGAGTGCCCAAAAAGTGAGTCTACTTTGTTCTCTTTAAAAAGATTTTCACCCTTTGTCCAAACTCCACATCCAGTAAATATAACTCTTGGTGGCTTATCAAACTTATTTAAAGAGTTAATATAACCCCTTGCTGTACTATCTGCACTATTTGTTACAGTACAAGAGTTAATCACAACTATATCTGCTTGTTTTTCATCTTGTGTTACTTCAAAGTCTTCTAATCTACTCATCATAACTTGGGTATCAAAAACATTTGTTCTACACCCAAAAGTTTTAAAAAAGACCTTTTGTTTTTTTGTTGAAAACTGCACTAAAAATAAATCCTTACTATCTTTTTATAATCTCATCTTCCAAATCTTTTGGAACCCTTTTTCTTGAAGCACCATAATGGTTATCTGTTTGATTGATATTGATTTGTTGAGTAGGATATGCAATGGTTATATCATCCTCTTTCATAAATGCTTCTAATATCTCAGGTGACATAGTACTTCTAAGTACTAGTGCTGAGTATGAATTTGTCAAATACCAAGCAGAGATAACAATTCCATGAGGTTCTACAAAAGTATAAACTCTTGGTTCTACCCCTGTGGCTCTTAATTGGTATTTACTTCTCATTTTTGATAACTGTTTTCTTGTAATATCAGTGTACCCTTTTGAGTAGTGTTTTAATATCTCTTTTGCAATATGTTGAGCTTTTTTATAATTTGAATCGTATGTGATAGTGATATCAATACCATCCCAAACTGTTCGTAAACCAGAGTGTGTATAGTTTGCTATCATTTCAGAAAATACATAATTGTTTGGTATAAAAAAGATTCTACCTGTTCTTCTATTTACAGTATATGAAGTTAAAGTGATATCTTCTCTAATTGTAATTTTAAATAAAGAGATATCCAATACATCCCCAACAGTTTGTACTCCATCTCTTGTAACTTTTATCCTATCACCCACATGAATAGAACCTGATGTTACGATAACTAACCATCCAAAAATAGACATAAACCAATCTTTTAAAGCAATAGCAATACCTGCAGATGCAAACCCTAGGATTGTTACTAGATAAGAAACATTATCTATATATGAAAATAAAACAACAATAACTATCATAAAAACAACAATAAAGTTTATAACCTTATTTGTCATATAGTAGTTTTCATTTTGTGAGAAATATTTTTTTAGTGCCATTTTTATCAAGAAAGTGATAAAGAAAACAACTAAAATTATAAATAATATATTAAATATCTTCTCTATTTGGTTTGAGATTTGTGATTTTGTTTCTAAGATAACTTGTTCTATCTTTCTAGTATAAACCTCTTCAGTTGTAGATACTATCTCTAAAACCATATTAAAATCTTTTTTCTGTCTATCTAAATAATCAATTTCATCTTTTATTTCAGGTGTTGGCTCTATGTTATAAAGTTCTGAATAAGCATAAAGTTTTTCATCTAATAGGTTTACTAACTCATGAATACTTTGTTCAACTGAAATAAATTGTTTTTTATTTGTTTCAAGTTTTTTAATAAAAGATAAGGCATTGATTATCCCAAAAGGGTTTGTAATAGGCTCATATTGCTCTATCTCTGGAGGGTTGATTAAACCTCCAATTGGAGAACCTTTATACTCTGCAATTAACTCTAATTCGTTTTGTTTAATTCTTATTTTGTTATTTAAATGATAGATCTGCTCTTCTGTTCTATTTTTATTCTCTTTTAAATTTTTCTTTAAATCAGTTAGTTCAGTTGAAAGTTTTCTATAGGCATCATAATTACTATATCTTTTCAATAAAATATTATCTTTTAACCTTAACTCAATATCTTCAATTCTTTTTTTCAAGTCATTGATTAAAGTCTCTCTTGCTATCCTTTTTTGTTCCTCTATTCTCTCTTGCGCTAACTCTTCTTGTCTTTGTTGTTCAATTTTTTCTAAATCTTCTAATTTATTTGAAACAATTGTTTCATTGGTTGTTACTTCTTGAGCTAAAGTAAAATTAAAAACAAAAATTACAGCTATAACTATTTTAAGAACATTTTTCAATTTAAAAACCTTTTAATACTTCTATTACATCACTTTTTTCAATTTTATCAGTAATTTCACAATCACCAATACCTTTTGGAAGAATAAATTTAATTTTATTGTCAAGAGATTTTTTATCTAAAAAGAAATGCTCATAAAAATCCTCCACATCTTCTATTTTGTATTGTGTAGGGATATCGTATTTTTCTAATAAAACCTTTACTCTATTTGCTTCATCTTGTGTCATATTGCCAAGTTTTACTGCAAGTGCATTTGCCATAACCATACCAATTCCAACTGCTTCACCATGTAAATAGGTATTGTAGTTTGTTTCATTTTCTATTACATGTCCAAAAGTATGACCATAATTTAAAGCAGCTCTTAGACCTTTTTCTTTTTCATCTTGTGATACAACCCAAGCTTTTGTTTCAACAGATTTAGCAATAGCTGTTTTGATATTCTCTTCAGTTGTTAAATCGTTTTCTTCAAGCCATTGGAAAAACTCTTTATTGAAAGTTACAGCCATCTTTACTATTTCAGCTACCCCTGCTCCAAACTCTCTTTTTGGTAAAGTTGTTAAGAAAAAAGGATCAATATATACAGCTATTGGTTGATGAAAGGCACCAATTAAGTTCTTACCAAACTTATTGTTTATTCCAGTTTTTCCACCAACACTTGCATCAACTTGTGAAAGTAAAGTTGTAGGGATTTGTACAAAATCGATTCCCCTTTGGTAAATTGAAGCTGCAAATCCAGTCATATCACCAATTACTCCACCACCAAATGCTATAAGTATAGATTTTCTATCAAGTCTACTTTCAAAACAATGTTCTAAAATCGATTCTATTGTTTCCATAGTTTTGTATTGTTCCCCATCAGGGATTGTAACAATACTAAACTCTTTTGCACTAATCTTATCTTTCAAATACTCAAGATGAAAGCCACTTACTGTTGGGTTAGTAACAACAACAACTTTTGTATCAAAAGATATCTTCTTTAACTTATCAATTGTTATATCATATGAGGTTTTATCGGGTAAGGTTATATTTACAATCATTAAAAATCCATTTGTATAATTTATTGGATTTTATCTTAATATTGTTGAAAAAGTGTTGAATAAATGGGCATTAGTTGCATATTTTAAAAAGATAAATTTATTTAATACTAGTTTATATTTAGTGGATAAAAACTTTTTTTTAATAGCTTTTAAATTGTAAGTGAGTAAATACACTACATATTATAAAAATTATAAAGAAATTTTATAACTTTTTTTGAAAAAACCACATGTTACATCTTATGTACATTTCCTTTTTATATACTCAAAAAAACAAAAAGGAGTTAAAATGGAATTTGAAACTGCAGATTTATGTGATGACAATCAAGATAAAAAAATACAAGTTCTTTCCCATGAGTTTAAAAACTATGGTGGATTAAAAAAATGTTATGGTGAAATTGTTACAGTTAAACTTGATAAGAGTAACTGGAAACTTTTAGAGCTTTTAAGAGATGTTGATGGGGAAGGGAAAGTTGTAGTTGTAGACAATGCAAAATATTTCTATGGTGTTGTTGGGGATAAACTTATGACATTTGCTAAAAACAACAATTGGAAAGCTATTGTTTTAAATGGTTTTGTAAGAGATACAGCTCATACTCAAAATATCAATGTAGCACTATATGCTATAGGAACTTGTCCACTTAGAAACTTTGAAAAAACAGAAGGGACTTTAGGAAATCAACTAAGCTTTGGTGGGGTTACTTTCAATCAAGGTGACTATTTATATGCTGATTGTGATGGTGTTATTATTACAAAAGAAAAACTCTTGTAAATATTAAAATTAATAAAATAAAGATTATATTTGTTTTAATATTTTATAGAATTGAAAAAAGAGAAAACTCTCTTTTTACAATTCTGAATCTACTAATTCAACTAAACTCTTTATATTGAATGTTTCTAAAATTCTTCCATTTACATAATATGTTGGTGTTTTGTCTATTTTTAAAACCTCTACATCTTTTAGGTCTTGAATTATTCTTTTATCAGCTTCATTTGTATTCATAAATTCAGCTAATTTATCCATATCAATAGTTGTTTTTGCTAAAAGTGCAAATAAGATTTGTGGATTTACTACATGGTTTTGTACCCATTGTCTTTGAGTAGAATACATAAACTCTAAAACTTCTATAAACTTTCCTTGAGCTCTTGCCCCTTCTAACATCTTCACTGCATAGTTTGAGTTTTTATGGAAAGGTGCATACCTAAACACTAACTTTATATCACCTTCATGTTTTTTTAATAACTCTTTTACATATGGATGGAAATATGCACAACTTCCACAAGCTGGGTCAAAAAACTCTACCATCTCAACTTTTGCGTCTTTATTACCTAAAACAAAAGAGTAATCCCTTTTTAGGTTTTCCATATTTTGTACCGATACACTGCTATTTTCTACCTTTTTATTTTGATTATAAAAGTATGTAGCTCCTATAAATAAAATAAATAAAGAAACTATTGATGAAAAAATCAATTTTTTATTTTTCATATTCTCTCCCAATGATATTTATATAAAATATTAACATTATTATGTGTAGTTAATATGTAGATAAGTTGTAATTATTAAATAGTAATCTGTTATAATATTATTTCTAAAAAGGATTTTATATGACAGATGAGATTTATCTTAACCCAATATTATGGGATAAGGCTTATTCTATTGGGCATGAGAAGATAGATAGTGAACATAAAAGAATATTTGAATTAACAGCTGAAGTACAAAAATACAAAAATGATATTGAAAAGATTAAAAAGATAATTAAAGAGTTGATTTTATATACCAAAACCCATTTTTACAATGAGGAGACCTATATGAGATCGATCAATTATGATAATTTAGAGGAACATATCAAAGAGCATAGAAAACTATCAAAAGAGTTTACTTTGATAGTAAAAGAGGTAAACCAGATATCTTTAGATCAATTAGCGTGTAAAATAAATGAGTTTATCTATACAAAAATCCTACACCACATACTTATAGATGATAAAAAATTCCATCACTTTAGAAAAACAAGAGAAGAGTTAAAAAATAGTTTTAGATGGGTAAGTAGCTACAAAATCAATGAAGAGATTATTGATGAGGAGCATAAAAAACTTTTTGATATTGCATCAAAAGCTTTAGAGTATAGCCAAAAAGATACAAAAAACCATATAAAAACAACAATTACAGAGCTTTATGTTTATATGCAAACCCATTTTGAACATGAAGAGAAGTTTATGGAAGAGATTGGCTATCCGAACCTTGAAGAACACAAGGTTTTACACCAAACTATTATTGACCAAATGAATAGTTTTATAAAATCATTACCAAAAATAAAAATAGTAGAATTTGAAAAGAAACTACTTGAATATATGGATATTTGGCTTATAAACCATATACTATTTGAAGATAGAAAAATCATATACTTTCAAAATAATAGATAGATTTAAATATTAAGATTTATAGAAAAAAAGCTCTTATTTTTACCTTTGTCTAATTTTTTTTAGATATTGTGTAAGAAACATAAAATTAAAGGAGAGGTCAATGGCTATTGAAAAAGAACAAGTAGTAACAATGATGTATGAATTAAAAGTTGAGGGAGAGGTAGTTGATAGTAATATTGGCAAAGATCCTTTAGAGTTTACTTTTGGTATTGGTCAAATTATCCCAGGATTAGAAAACAGAATTTCAGGACTAAGTGAAGGTGAATCTTTAGATTGTACAGTTCCAGCAGCTGAAGCATATGGAGAGTATAATCCAGAAGCTAAACAAATAGTTCCAAAAGAGCAATTTGGAGACTTAGAACTTAAAGTTGGTATGCCATTACAAGGACAAGGTGAAGGTGGACAACCTATTCAAGTTGTAGTAACAGATATCAAAGAAGAAGGTGTAGAAGTTGACTTCAATCACCCATTAGCAGGAAAAGATTTAGATTTTTCTGTAACAATTAATACTATAATATAATTTAAATTGCCACTCCTGTGGCAATTTTCGATATAATACCCCAAAACACTCCATATAAAACTTAACAGGAATATAAATGAATATAGACATGACTAAAATTGCAAATGTAATTTTATATATGCTACATAAACAAGTAAAACACTTAAATGATAAAAAATTATCAATAATGCTATTTTTAATAGATTATAATCACCAAAAATTTTGTGATAAAAAAATATTCAATGAGGAGTATATAAAAAACTCAAGAAATCCTGAACCAGTTGTTTTAAGTGAGCTATTTGATATCATTGCAAATAATGAAGACTTAGATGAAGATGACCAAAGGTTATATTTAATTCAAGAACTTCTTGACTATTTGGATATTGAGGTTATTGAAAATAAAAACTTTATTGAACTTAAATTTCTAAAAATGGAAGAGGAGTTTGATGAATCTTTATTCTCAAAAGATGAATTAAAAACAATTCAAAAAATCGTAAACCAATACCTAGAAACAACACCTAGAAATATTGCAAATGACTGTTTTAAAATAGATCTTGTAAGAGATACTTTAAAAAATGAAATTATTATTTAAGGATATAATATGAGCAAAATAAAAGAGCTTGAACAATTAATAAAAACTGATATATTAGTTGAAGTTAATGAAACAATTGAAGAGATTGAAGAGCAACTAAAAAAGAAAAAAAACAATAAAAACTTAAAAGAAGATATAGAATATATGAAGCAAGTTAAGTTGTATTTTGATGAAGTGTTATTGGATATTGATAACAATAATCTAAAAGAGGATGAGGCTATTGATATTTTAGAAGGTTTAGAGGATATGAGAATAGAAAACCAGATATGAATTGGTTAGCACACATATTTTTATCTGAATATGAAATAGATTTTCAAATAGGAAACTATTTAGCAGATCCTTTAAAGGGTCGAATCTGGGAAGGGGCAAATAAACAGATTGAAAAAGGGATGCAAATCCACAAACAAATTGATTCCTTCACCGATAAACACCAACTTTTCAAAAAAAGCAAACAAACCTTAGGGGAAAAAGGCTTACTAAAAGCAGTTGTTGTAGACCTAAGCTATGATTATTTGCTTACAAAAAATTGGGATAGATACTCTACAATTGATATTGATACCTTTTTAAACACCTTTTATAAACAAGCTCAAACGCAACTAAAAAACCTACCTATTCAAGCTGCAACTCCTTTACAAAGATTGATTGAGTTTGAAGTATTACATAAATATAAATCTTTAGAGGATTTAAATAAAACCTTTCTAAGAGTAGATAAACGACTCTCTCCTAGACTTTTAAAAAGGGATAAAGTTAGTAACTATTATGAAAAAATATGTTTACATATTGATCAACTAGAGGAACACTTTTTAAGATTTTTTCCACTCCTTTGTGAAGAGGTAAGAAATAATATAAACAGTGATAATCTTACACATTGGAAAATCTGAAAATTTTATTATATTTATTTTGATAATTATTATCAATTAAGTTTTATGAAGTTATAATTGTCCATTATTTTATATAAGGATGATTATGAAACTAGGAATTAAAGTACTTATTTTTATTTCAACTATTCTTTTAACAGCTACATTATTTATATATTCAATAATAAATGACAACTATAAAAGTATTATTAATTTTGAAAATAAGCTTATAAAAAACAATATGAAAAACCTCATTGATAATATAGATTTAAGTAGTGAAGCTATCACAAATATATTAGAAGTTTATAGATATGATTCAAATATTTTAGATATTTTAAACTCAAACACTAGTGAGGATTTCCAAAATCTATTTACAAGAGATAACTTTACACATCTATTTCTTTTGGATGAGAACAAAAAGATTATAAAAGGTGGTATCTATAATAGAAACTCTGAAGAGTTTTATTATATAAATCAAAAATCAAATTTTTTCAATACAAATAAAAACTTTCTAAGAAAAGATCAAATCTATTTTACCACCTATGAGTTTGAAAAAATTATATTCAATGCAGTTAAGATAGATCAAAATAGTTTAAATTTTAAATATATAGTTATAGGTAAATCGATAGACTCAAAGTTCTTATCTCTTATTGCTCGCTTATCAGATAGTTATATCTCTATATATTTTGATTACGATTTTAAAAACAAATATGAGATAAACAATTCCAACAATAGATTTTATTATGATATTGATAGAAGAGACAATAACACTCTATTTAGTTCACTTAAACTAACCGATTTTTTAACACAAAAAGATTTTTACCTATCAATGAAAATAGATAGATTGTATTTTTCAAAAATTATGAAAAATAATAAAACTATTTTTTATATATTTGTAGCATCGATACTATTTTTACTCTTATGTTCATATATATTTATAAGTAAATTTTTCACCAATAGAATAGAAGAGATTACTAATACTGTAAAAAATGTATCAAAAAACAAAAAACTAAATACTAAAATAAAAATGACCTATAATGATGAGATAACATACTTAGCAAACAAAATCAATGATATGTTAACCTCTATTGATATCTCCCAGCATGAAAACTTAAAAAAAGAGAGGGATTTTTTACAATCAGTTATAGATGCCCAACAAAGTATTATCTTAATAACTGATGGAAATGATATAAAAAGTACCAATAAAAGATTTAATGATCACTTTGATTCAAAAGAACTATTTTTGACAAACCTAGCATTGCTTGATCAAAAAGCCCATAACAATTTTATTGAGATAGTTAAAAACTATGATTCCTATGAAAAGCCTGCAAAAATAAAAGTAAGTGACAATAAAGATGGCTATTTTATTTTTGATATTAAAAAGATTGATTTAAAAAACTACATTATAAATATGAATGATGTATCTAAGATAAACAAAGATTTTACAAACTTAAAATATAAAGCAAACTTTGATGAGCTTACAGGTGTATTTAACAAAAGTTCAATCATCTCCATTGGAAATGAATGGTTTAAATATAAAAACTTCTCTACTATTATTTTGGATATTGACCACTTCAAAAAAATAAATGACAGTTTCGGACATATTTATGGAGACTATATCTTAAGGGATTGTTGCAATTTAATAAAACACAATCTAAGACATTTTGATGTAATTGGAAGATTTGGAGGTGAAGAGTTTATTATTCTTATTGAAAATGTAGATTACGGTGTGATAAAAAACATTTGTGAAAACCTTAGAAAAAAAATAGCACAATATGAGTTTAAGTATGATAATACTTCAATAAATATCACCATAAGCTTTGGTTTTACAAACTCAATCATCCATAAAAACTTCAATGAATGTTTTAAAGCTGCAGATAAAGCCTTATATAAAGCAAAAAACAATGGAAGAAACCAAGTTTGCAGTTGTTAATCTTGGTTTTTAAAAAAACCTCTATTAAATGCTTCGATATCCTCTTTTGTTAGAGATAGTTTCATAATTTGTTCTTTTTGGATTATTGGGTTCATTAAAGCACCTTTTACATCTATATGTTGTGCTCCAACTAAATGCCCTATTTCGTGAGCTAAAATAACTTTTAGCTCCTCAATTGTATCAAAACCATAAATCTCAATTCTTCCCAAGGTAACAGTGATATTTTTTTCACTTACACTTTTCCCATCTTTTAAAGTTGTGATTTTTTTATTTTTTATTGTTACGAAAGTTTTACCTTTTACTTTTTTAAAGCCTCTATTTAAAGCCTCCAACTCTAAAACATATCTATTGTGTCTATTAATTAAACGATTGAAAGCTCTTATTTTTCTGTTGTAATCTTTTATTTTAGATGAAAGTTTCCTATACTCACTTTTTAAAACTCTAAGTTCACTATTTAATTTTTTTCTCTTTAGTTCAACTTTTGCTTTAACTTTTTTATACTCATCTTTAGTATATTTGTGTCTATTTATCTCACTTACATATTCATTATATACTCTAATTTTCTCTTTTTGAATACTATTTTTTTCATCAAACAAAGATTTAATATCTATCATCTTGAGTTTTTCATCTGATATTTTTACTTTTAACTTACTTATCTTACTTTGTAATTGTTTTATCTTTTCAACTTTTTTTAATATTCTCTCTTCAATTTTATTGGGTGGGACAAATAATATATCTATTGGTTTACCATCATTGGAATAATCAAAAACATTTACATTTAGTGAGGATTCAAATAAAACCTCAATCTCACTTAACATATTAAGAAGTTGTTGTTCAGTGATTTTATTTTGGTAAAAAGGATCAATTTTTCCTATACGTACAGTTTCAAAAGCTGCAAAAGAAAAATTTATAAGGATAAATAAGCAAACTAATATTCTTGAAATCATGAAATATTTTATTTAAACGACAATTTAAAACAGCTTATTTTTTTACCTTAATATTATAATAATAAGATATAGTTACACTATTAAGTAAAAGGATAACTATGGCTATAAAAAATAATCAATTAGTAAAAATGGCTTATGAATTAAAAGTAAATGATGAGATATTAGAAAGTAACTTAGGTGGAAAACCTTTAGAGTTTATTTATGGTACTGGTGAACTTTTACCAGGTTTAGAAGCTGGTATGAAAGATATGAATGAGGGTGAAACAAAAGAGATAGAAGTGCTTGCAAAAGATGCTTATGGCTTACATGATCCAAAACAAACTGAAACCTTACCAATAAAAGACTTTGATGGTATAGATTTAGAGATTGGCCTGATTTTAGAAGCTGATACAGATGATGGAGAGCTTATAAAAGCTACCGTAACAGAAGTTACAAAAGATAGTGTAACTGTTGACTATAACCATCCTTTAGCTGGGTCTAATCTTTATTTTAAAGTTTATGTTGAAGCAATAGTATAACTATAAATTATCTAAAATAGAGCCAAAGATAAAATCACTATTTTTTTCAATAAAATCTTTGGCTTTTTTTATCCCAAAAGGTTCATTTTTATTCCCATGAACTAAAACTATACTTCCATTTTTTATCTCTTCCCCTTTTGCTAACCAAGCATCAGATGCAACAGGAATAAGACCCAATCTATTTAGAATATTTACACTATTTTTATCTGAAACCAAACCTGGAAAACGAAAAAGAATAGAAGGGGTGATTCCATAAGATAGAAGCAGTTTTTCATTTTCTAAAATCTCATCTTCAATATTGATACCTGGGGTGAGTATAAAGTTCTCTTCAAGTTTTCTTTTTGCATCATAAAAATGATTTAGAGTATGATTTCCCCAAGTTATCTCTAGCAACCCATCACTTTGCATCTTTCTTAAAGATAAAAACTCACCATAATGACTTTTAATCCATTTCCCTGAAATAAAAACAACAATAGGTATAGCTTTTTTTCTATACTTACTTAGTGTTTCAAAGAAACTCTGTTCATAACCTTTTTTCTTAGAGGGACACATATCAATAGTCAAAAAGATTTTATCTGATAAAAGGTGTTTTAAACCATAATTTTGAAGAAGATATGGGGCTTTTGTGTATTGGTTTAATAGCCTAGAATAGGTGGTTTTTTGTGTACTATTTTTAATAGAAGAGTTAACTATTTTATCACTAAGTATTTGTGTTTTTAAACCACTTTCATCTACAGCTAAATAATAGTTTTTCCTCTCTTGCTCAAAGGCACGTAAGATTGTATAGTTTTTATCTTTATATGTGATAGAATAGTTTAAAACTCTATAATTGTGTATCTCACTTGAGTATAAAAAAGTAAAACATAAAAATACAAAAAGAGAGCTCTTTTTCATTTTATAAATTTCCTAAATCTGATTTAGATCAGACCTAAACACTATTTTAAAACAAGCTCCAATATATTTTTTATCGTTAAACTCAAACTCTTCGTTATCTACACTTATTTTTCCATGATGTCTTAAGGTTATTATCTTATGAGTTATTGATAAGCCCAAACCAGTACCTTGTGATTGGTGTTTTGTAGTGAAATAGGGTTCAAAAATCTTATCAATTATAGAGTTTTTAATCCCCCCTCCACTATCTTTGATTTTTAACTCTATTGTTTCATTATGTTGTATTTTTGTTGAAATTATAATAATCCTATCTGACTCTTCTGTAATATTACTTTTAAGTACATCTTTACTATTATTTATGATGTTTATTAAAGCTTCTGTTAGTTCATTTAGGTTTCCATTTATTCTAATATCATCTTCTATATCTAAAACTAGGTTGACATAATTATTGCTCAATGAGGCATTAACTAAACTTATCGCATTTTCAATTACACTTTTTATACTTACTTTTGTGATAAACCTTTCACCCTTTAAAAAGTTTCTAAAGTTATCAATAGTATTAGAAAGATAATTTGCTTGTTTTATTATATTTCTTTCACACTCATCTATATCGTTTGTATCAATACCTGATAAATCAGATTTTAGTTTTAAACCACTAATATTTGTAGTTATCACACTTAAAGGTTGTCTCCATTGATGTGCAATGTTTCCTATCATCTCCCCCATTGAAGCTAGTTTTGATTGTTGTTCCATTATTTTTAAACTAGAGATATCTTTTAAAGATAGTAATATTTTATCTTTTCCAGGTAGTAGGGAAGCACTCATATTTACAGTTATTATTCTTTCATCACTTACTACACAGTTTTTCTCAATATTTTCTGTATGTCCAGTGTTTATTGTCTCTTTTATAACTAAACTATTTTTGTGTTTATCTTCAGGAGTTGTTAAATCATTGCAACTTTTTGTTAAAAGATACTCTTTTGAAAACCCAGTTAACTCAATAAAAGCATTATTTACTTTTAAAAAGTTAGTATCTAAATCAACTACAGCTATACTATCATGACTAAATTTGAATATGGTTTCAAACTCCTCTTTTTGAGACTTTAACTTCTCTTCATACTCTTTTTGTAAAGAGATATCTTCAATAACTGCAATGAAAAAGTCTGGTTCATTGGCTTGCTCTTTTCTTACTAAAGATACTGTTAAATTTACCCAAACATAAGCTCCATCTTTTTTATGATACCTTTTATTCATAGAATAGGTTTTGATATCTCCTCTTAATAAGCATGACATTTTAGTTAAATCTTTAGTCAAATCTTCTGGATGTGTAATATCTTGGAATCTTAATTCTAACAATTCATCTTTTGTGTATCCAACTATATCAGTAAGTTTTTTATTTACCTTTAACCATCTACCATCTAAAGATACTTGAGCAATACCAACTGCTGCTTGTTCAAAGGTACTTTCTAAAAGAGTTAAAGTCTCTTTTAATGCTCTATTTCTCTCTTTTAAATCTTCATTTATCTTTTTAATCTCAATTGTATTTTTATATATAATCTGTTCTTGATTATTATTGATATTTTCTAACTCAGCTTTTGCTTTTTCTAACTCTTCTGATTTTAATTCTAACTCTTGATTTACTGTTGTAAGCTCTTCATTTGTACTTTGTAACTCCTCATTTGAAGTTTCCAACTCCTCATTTGTACTTTGAAGCTCCTCATTACTTGATTGGAACTCCTCATTTGTACTTTGTAACTCTTCATTTGAAGTTTCCAACTCCTCAATAGTAGTTTGAAGTTTCTCTTTTGTTTCGATTAACTCTTTTTCTAACTCTTGAATATTTAATTTATTATATTTATTAAATAACTCTTTATTTGAATCAAAAAACTCTTCACTTAGATCTTCACTCTCTTTAAAAATTATACATAAACTATCTGTTATAGTTTCATTTTCTACTATTGGTACAACATCAATTTGTAAGCTTTTTTTCTTTGAAAGTTTCAATGTTATATTTACTATATCTTTTTGTTTTCTTGCCCTTAGAGTTGCTGTTCTTATATCAACCCTAACATTATCTTTTAAAAAAGCAAATAACTCTTGAGTAAAGCCTCCATTAGGTAGCTTCATATAATCGTTAAGATTTCCTTTTGTATATATAATATTGTTTTCTCTATTTATTACTATATAACTATCTATATATCTATCTAAAATTGTCTGAGCTAAAAAACTTTGAAAATGCATATCTTTTTTGTCTTTCTTTTTATTATCTTTTTTAAATGTTGTAATATTTGGTACAAATCTTTTATGATTGTACGTCATCAAACCATATGGTGGTGGAGTTGCTGATAAATCCTTCTTAAATATTTTGGACTTATTATCAAGAGTAGAAAAAAGGTTTGTTAAATTACTTGTACTTTCACTTTTCCCTAAAAATAAAACTCCATCTTTATTTAAAATATTAAAAAATATTGAAAAGATTCTTTTTTGTAAAGTTGAATTGAAATATATAAGTAGATTTCTACAAGTGATTAAATCCATATTTAAAAATGGTGGGTCTTTTACTATATCATGTTTAGAAAATATTATAAGATCTCGAATATCCTTTGAGACCTTATAAACTTCACCCTTCTTTTCAAAATATTCATCAATAATCTCAGGGGCAATATTCTCAACATCTAAAACACTAAACTCACCATTTCTAGCAAACTTTATCGCTTCACTTGACATATCTGTTGCAAAGATTTGTATCTTATAGTTTAGTTTTCTTTTTTTAAGTAGCTTATATAATATTATTGCAATAGAATACGCCTCTTCCCCTGTTGCACAACCAACACTCCAAACTCTAAATAACTGCTTACTTTCATCTTGTTTTTGAAGTGATTCTTTTATTGTCATTTCTAGATGTTCAAAAGCCTCTTTATCCCTAAAAAATGAAGTAACAATTACTAACAACTCTTTATGTAAAAGAATAACCTCTTCATCAGAGGATTTTAAAAACTTAATATACTCATTTAAAGTTTTTTTTCTATTTACAATCATTCTTCTTTTGATTCTTCTTTGAATAGTACTAGTTTTATAATCACTAAAATCAGTATCAGTTTTATCAAACAATATCTCATATATAGTGTTTAATTGTTCTGTATAGTTTTCCTCTTTATGCAAAACAAGTGGATATTTTAAGATAGTTAGAAGTTCTGAGGCTATCTCATCTGGTTCTAAAACCAAATCTATATGTTTTGTATTTATGGCTGATTTTGGCATCTCAGAGTGTTCTGCTGTAACTGGTTTTTGAGCTATTGTTATTCCACCTATATTTTTAATAGCTTCAATACCCTCTGCCCCATCATTTCCAGCACCAGATAAGATAATACCAATTGATTTATCCTCTTTTTCCTTAGCTAATGAATTAAAAAATTGATTTATAGAGGGGATATAATAGTTTTTTTGAATAGGAGCAAGCAATTTAAACCTATCATTTTCTACAGTTAAATCATACTTTGGTGGACAAATATAGATCCTATTTGCCTCTATACTCTCATTGTTTTTTATCATTGATACAGGGATAGATGCAATTCTTGAAAATATCTCCAACAACTTTGTTGGTTGATTAGAGGATAAGTGTTGGCAAATAACATAAGTAAAATTATCGGAAGACTCGATTTTCTTTATAAAGGTTTTCAATGGCTCTAGTCCACCAGCACTAGCTCCTATACCAACAACAAAAAAAGAATCATTTTCAAGCATAAAATCTCCCTAGAAAACAAGCTGAACTATATAATAAAATATAATAACATAATAAAACAAAACTTTATATTGCTTATTAAAATTTTTATAATTTATTTTAAAATAGTGATAGGTTCACCCTCTACCCCAGCATAAAATACAATTATTTGTGCAGTTTCTCCAGTTTTATTTTCACCATAATGCCAGGTATCAACTAATTCAACTATTGAATCACCCTCTTCTAAGTTTAAAACCTTATTATCTTCACTTACAACTGTTAATTTACCTTTGATTAGAACCCCTGCATTTATAACAGGGTGTTTATGAAGTTTTAATTTAGAATGTGGTGGTATTTTTATATTAAGTATTGTTATTTCAGGTTTACCTGTTGGGTAACTTGGCAATTGTGCATTATTCCAACTTTTTGTTGTTTTTGCTAAAGTTTGAACATCTACTTTTGTAGTGTCCAAACCAAAACAATAAGTAAAAAAAGAGATAAACAGAAGAAGCAAGAATTTTTTCATAAAAACACCTTTGTATTGATATTTTTATAATAACAAATTTTTACTTTTATTATATCTATTTAATTAAAACTTTGACAATGCACTTTTTACAGTTTCCTCCATTATTCTTGATGATTTTTCAAAACCATTTTTTAATTCAATCCAAGCTTCATTACTAGATGAATTGATATCATCTAATCTATTCTCTACATCCTTTTTTAAAAGCTCAATCTCTTCAATCTTTTTATCATATTCAATCTGTACCTCAGCTTCTAAATTATCTTTTTTCGCCTTTAGAAGTTTAATATTTCCATTTAGTTCATCAAGTTTTGCTTGAGCCTTTTTTATATATCCATTTTTTTCCATAATATATCCTTTTTTTATGACTCTATATTTATTTATAAAATCTATAATTGAAAACTTGAACTAAACATAACATATTATACTTAAGTAATATTTAACTATAAATATTATTTTTTATTTTTACATTTATATAGTTACAAAACCCCTATACTAGCCTTTTGATTATTTTTTGTTAGTGCATATAAAATATTTTGTTCTTGTTTGTTTATTATCTCACTTTTTAATAATTCTGCTAAAACAGCAGTAGTGGTTCTTTCAAGCTTTGAAGCGATAATTGAGATGTTTATATCTTTTTTAAACATACTTTTTAATTTGATTTTATCTTCTAAACTCCACTTTAATCCACTCTTTTTTGCCTTACCTTTCTCAAGGTTTTTATCCTGTTTTATTTGTTCTAGTTGTTCCTTATCCATTTTTGATAAAACAACTTTCTCTTTATGGTTTTCAAACTCATCTTTTATACTTGAGATTTTTCTATCAATCAAACTATCTAATTTTGAACTCATAAGATAATGAAAGTTTTCACTATCTTTTACAAGAGTGTTTTTAGCCCTAGTAAGTGCTACATAAAAAAGATTAAACTCATCTATTAATTCCTGATTGTTCAATCTATCTAGTTCACTTTGAAACTGTTTTAAACTATCATACCCCATATCATAAATCAAATCGGCAAAATTTGGGAAATCATCAGCAACTATAACACTATCCCATTCTAAGCCCTTTGCAGTATGGGCTGTTGTTAGAAAAAGGATCTCATCTAATCTTTTATCAAAACTATTATTTTGTCTATTTTGCCAAGCTTTAAAAAACTTATTTGCTATCTCTTTAAACTCAAAGATCTGCTCTTTATACTCTTTTACCACTTTTAATGCAGTTTTTAATTCAAAGTCATCTGTATCTTTGGCGTATGTTGCCAACTCCTCTTCATCTTGAAACCCTTTTAGAAACGGATTTTTTCGTATTTGATCAGTCTCATTATTTAGCAAATAATATATCTCTATACTAAGACTAAATATCTCATCAGGATTTCTTACTGTAACAAAAGGTTTTCTTTGTTCTATTCTTTTAGATATGATAGATATAAGTTGAGCATTTGTTCTTGAGATATATGCAGAACTCTTAACCTCAGAACTATTTTTACAAGAGCCAATCTTTACTTTTTCGTTTTTAAAGTTTGCAAGTAATATATTTGCATAATTTGCGATTGATTCATTAAATCTAAAACTTTGTGATAAATAAAGTTGCTTATCACAAACTATTTTTTCAAGGGCATTCTTACTACCTCTAAAAGAGTATATCTGCTGATGTTTATCCCCTACATATATTTTGATTTTAGAACTAAGTGCATTGAATATTCCTAAAGTTACCTCATTTGTATCTTGTGCCTCATCCAACATCACAATATCATAGGTGTATTGAGGAATCTGCTCTTTTGAGATAAGTAGATAATAATACTTTAGATAAAAACTATGGCTTGGTTTTAATACACCTATTAACATATGATCAAACATCTTTTTTGCAGTTTTATGTTCTAAATCTTCTTGTGCTATTTTATCTTGTGTATTGTTGCAAAAGTTTTCAAAAATCTTTAAAGCACTTAATGCTTTTTCATAAGGTATTTCAAACTCCTTTGCAATATCTATTGCTCTATAGTTTTGTAAACTACTTAAATCTATTTGAGTATACTTTTTTATGGCAGAGTATGCTAAACCATGAGTTGTTTTTACAAAGGTATTATTAGGGAAAATTGTACTTGCTTCATTTTTTATAGCACTATTAAAAGCTAGATAAAGTATCTTTTTATCACTATACTCTTGGGCCACATATCGTAAGGTTGTTGTTTTACCAGTTCCTGCAAAGGCATTTATCTTGATATTTTTATATCGTGAAACAGCTTTTACAATCTCTTTTTGCTCTTTAGTTAAATTCATAGGGCAATAGTATCTAAAAAAATTTAATCTTTTTGAAAATATTACAGATTGTAAGATATGTAATCTGCACAAAATTATTAAATATGTATAATATTCAAAAGGAAAAAGATGTACACAGATGAGATAATAATCATTGATAAAAAAATTGAGAACTTGATAAGTGATAAAACAACTTATAGTTTTGAAACACTTAAAGAGAAAGTAAAAGAGATATTGATAGGTACGGAGATGTTTACTATTGAGGGTGAGTTAGACTCAAAGGCAGTTGATCTTTATCTTAAAAAAGTTATCACAAAAAGAAATGAGATAAAAAAAGAGGAAGAGAGGGTTAAACTAGATGACTCAAAAGAGACTAAATATATCTTGATAGAAGCTATTTGCAAAAAATATGAGTTTGAAACTAAAGAACAGCTTATCAAAAAGATTGAAGAGTTAGAGACTAAAACTACAATGCAATTAAATGAGTTACTTAACTCATTTAATCACTAAATATATCTATTTTGTTTCCTCTTTTATATCATCATAAGCTTTTTTGACATCCTCTTTTGTTTCTTCTATCCCCTCTTCAAGATTATCCTTTGTCTCTTCAATCCCCTCTTCTACATTCTCTTTTGCATCTTCAAAGCTATCTTCAACTTTATCTTCATTGGTATCTACAACATCTTCAGCTTTATCAACTATATCTTCTGTTTTATCTGAAATATCTTCAGTAGTATCTTTTATCTCCTCTTTAGCATCACTATATCTGTCTTCTACAGTTTTTTCCTGACAACCTTGTAATATAAAAAATACAAATGGTATTAACAATAATATTTTTTTCATAATTTCTCCTTATTTGTTATATGTGTACTACATTAACATAGTAATCTTAAATAACTTTTAACTGTAAAAATTATTTTATTTACACAACTATAAACATACTCTTATCTATTTAAACATATAATTGAAACCACTTATTCACATGAGTAAGATTCATATAAGGACTTCACATGTCAGGAAAAATTGTAAAACTTCTTTTAGCAAGAGATGTAAATACCCCTATGCAAAATGTAAATCAAATGGTTTTAGAAGAGAACAAAGGTATATTTGGAGATAGATATTACTATCAAGAAGGAACTTTTTCCAATAAAAAAGAGATAGAACCTGATAGAGATGTTACCCTAATAGAGATAGAAAATATTGAAGAGTTTAATAAACAGTTTAATCAAAACCTAACACCAGAAGAGTTAAGAAGAAATATAGTAGTTACTAACTGTAAACTAAACGACCTAGTAGATAAAGAGTTTCAAATAGCTAATGTGGTTTTAAAGGGGATAAGACTTTGTGAGCCATGCAATTTTTTAGCTAAAAAGCTTGATAATGAAGAGTTCTTAAAAGGGATGATTCATAAATCTGGATTAAGAGCAAAAATTATAAAAGGTGGAAGTATAGATTTAAACTCACAAGTTGAGATTAGATAACACCTAAAACAGGAGAGAGTTATTCTCCTGTTTATTTAACTAATTAGTTTGTGTTTTAAAATGGTGATTATAAATAAGTATCCCCATCAAAATAAATACAATATTTTTTAAGATATATTGTCCAACTAAAGTGAAAGCATATGGTGCTTGGGTAAAAGAGATCTCTGGCAATAATACTAAGGGTGAGAAAGTAAATACCATATGTATAAAAAAGAAGGCTAATGCCCATCTTAAATAAAAACCAAAAACTAAACCAATACCAACAATCACTTCCCATAAAGCCAAAAGTTTTATAGAGATATCTTCAGGAATTAGATGGAAAAACAATATATCAATTGTTTTTGTAGCTAACACCTCTGCAGGGCTTAGATGTGGGAAAAACTTCAATACCCCATACCAAATAAAAATCACACCAAGGGCAATTCTACTAAGTTTTAAAACGTCATTCATACTCTTCTCCTTTTTTAAAAATTTATTATAACCCCATTTTTCTTAATTTTGATAATCATTATTATATATAAAGATAATCTTGATGAAATTTTTATATTTAAAAAAAGCTACAACAGATAAAAGTGTGTGATTAAATAAATTAAAACTACTTAAAAAAGTGGTTATAAAAAGAGGAGAAATATTTTAAAGATTTGTTTTTTAGTTAAAACACTTAGTAGTGTTCTAACTGAACCATATTTTTCCCTTTTTCTTTTGCCTTATAAAGTGCAATATCAGCTCTATGAAGTACAGATTGTATCTCTTCATCTTTTTTCAATAAAGAGACTCCAAAACTTGCAGTTATTTTTGGGATATCTGTAAAAGAGTAGTTCTCAATCTTTTCTCTAATATGCTCTGCTAAAGTTAGTAACGAATCTTCTGAAGTATGAGAAACTATTATCAAAAACTCCTCTCCTCCCCATCGCCCAAGAATATCTGTTTGTCTAATAGAGTTTTTAAGTAAAGATGAAAACTCTTTTAATAATAGATCTCCAGCATTATGCCCATAGGTATCATTAACCAATTTAAAATCATCAATATCTAAAAGGATTAAACCATAACATATATCATGTCTATCTGCCATTTTTTGATTGTTTTCTAAAACAGAGTCTATATGGTATCTATTGTATAAACCTGTTAATTTATCTGTTATTGATATCTGTTTTATTTTTTCTAAGGCTTCTTCTAATTGATGGGTTCTTTTATTAACTTCTAACTCTAGATTTTCATTTAATCTTTTTAATTGAGTAATCTCTCTTGAGATACCAAAAATTCTAATAATATCATTCTCTTTGTCAATAACAGGAATAATAGTTGTGTTCCAAAACCGTGGACCTTTATCATCAATAATATATTCCTCTTCATAGCTTAGTGGTTTTTTCTCTTGAATACATTTATTGTATCTTTTTTCAACCTCTTTGTAAGTTTTTTCATCTAAAATAGTATTTAATGCCACATTATCAGTTTGCTCTACAGTAAGATTTACTAAACTTCTTTGGGCATTATTTGCTTTTTCATTTATAAATATTCCATCTTCACTAAGTCTTACAATAAACATATTGTCATTTGTTGTATTCCAAAGAGTATGGAATAGTAATAATTCACCCTCTTCTACTACAGCATCATTAAAATTATCATTATGTACTAACAGTTTTGCACCTTTATATTTAATAATATTATTATATGCCTTTTAGTCTTAAGTTTTGATAGCTTATACAATTATTTTTTGAAATTTTTAAATTTTATTATTTTTACCTAAACAAAAAAGAATTATCTTTCTAAGCTTTTTAACTAAGGGATATACAAAGTCTTTAAAAAAATTATTATCTTTAAAATAGATTCTCTTTTGGGAAACTTCATTTAAAAAAATAATTGCATCAGAACCTTGATAAAGAGTTATATCATCAACTTTTATAATAAAGCCATTGTTTATATCAAAACCAAAGGCTCTAAACTCTTCAATAAGCTCTTTTTCTTCTCTTGCATTTTTAAGTATAAGCTGATGGTTTTCTTTTAAGCTTATATAGTTTGCATAATAGTTACAAAAAGGGCACTCTTTGTCATAATATATCTCTATTTTCATTTGAAGATATTACTTTATTAATCTCTTTTTTTAGGAGGTGGTAGTAATTTATTGAAATCGTATGGAATAATATTTCGTTCAACCTCTTCTGAAAAATCATATAACTTAATAGATATACCAAATAAAACAAACCAAGCAGAGATTTTATTTACTAAAGGTAAAGAGAAATATAAACCAATAACAACTCCTAAAACACCTATAAATATTAGATAATAATGGATATTTTTCTGTTTTATAAAACTATAATAGTATTTGATTTTTTCTAAAAGTACATTGTATCTAAACATTTTATTTCCAAATTTTTATTTGAATAATACTAACAATTTAAAATTATAATAATCTAAAAATAAAAAGATGGATATTTTGTTTTATTTTTTATTTTTCTTTCTAGAAGCCTTAGCCATTTTTGATTTTTTCTTAGCTTTTTCTTTATTTAAACTAGCACTTTTTCTAGCATTTACAACTTGTTCTTTAGTGGTTGTATCTTTACTAAAAGCTTTTGGTGTTCCGTTTTTTCTAAGCTCAACAAGATTCATTTTAGTACTTTTTACACTATTGTTATTTTGACTTTTACCCATTCGTAGCCCTATTTTTTTGAAATAATAGTTAGTTAAATATTAATATGAGCTTATGTTGAATAAATTCAAAAAAAGATAATTTAAACACTTTAATTTATTAAACTAAAATATAAAAATTTTTCTTATGGTAAAATAATCCATATTTCTCTATAAAAGGAGAGAAGATGTTCCCCAAAAAGACAAAAGCAGTTTTATGTGATATTGGAGGAGTATTATATGTAGGAGATACTCCAATTGATGGTGCTATTGAAGCAATTGCAAAAATAAAACAAAACTATCCAATCCGTTTTATCACCAACACCACTCAAAAAACAGGTGCACAAGTAGTAAAAAAACTCCAAGATTTTGGTTTTGATATAAAAGAAGATGAAGTTATAACAGCTTTAGATATGACAAAGATGTTTTTACAAAACAATAAAAGCAATGCCCATTTTCTTCTAAGCAATAATGTTATAGGTTTTTTTGATTCCTTAAAAGAGTATCCTACAAACTATGTAGTTGTAGGTGATGCACAAGATAACTTTAACTATAAAAACCTCAATAATGCTTTTAGAATCCTACTTAAAGGTTCAAAACTAGTAGCCATAGCCAATAACAGATATTTTAAAGATGATGACAATGAGCTTAGTTTAGATGCTGGAGCTTTTGTAAGTGCCTTAGAGTATGCAAGTGAACAAAAAGCACAACTTATTGGAAAACCCTCACAAGAGTTTTATAAACTTGCAGCCAAATCTTTAGATGTAAAACCAAATGAGTGTGTAATGATTGGGGATGATATAGAAAGTGATATAAAAGGAGCACAAGAAGTAGGCATCTATAGTATTCTTGTAAAAACAGGTAAATTTACCAAAAATCACCTTCAAAAAGGGATTACTCCTGATGGGGTTTTTGAATCAATTTCTAAGCTAACTTTCTAAACTCTGGAAATGGAGTATTAAATTAACTATTTAGTCAGTTTAATACCCTATTCCTCAAACTCTTAAATAAATTTACCAATCAAGGCAACAGCCGTTTCAACAAGCTCTAAACTATTCTTTATAGAGTTTGCTTTTTCATTATTTGACTTTTCAGTATCTTTTACAATCTCAATTAACTCAGATAGTTTCTCTTTATCCAGACTAGATATTATTGAATCAATTTCACTTTTTGTTAACTTTAAAATATTTGAAGCCTCAATTGAATACTCTTCATCTGATAACCTATTTGCTTTCTCTCTTAGTGCTTTCCATTCTTGCTCATTCATTACTATTCTCCCTATTTAAAATCTCCTCAACCTTTTTTAAAAACTCTGTTAGCTTTGTAGAATCCTCACCCATATCTAAAATCAATTCATCCAATTTTGCAAAAACTTTATTTAAATTGATTTTCTCTTTTGTAATATCTGAGATTCTGGAAAATGTAGTACTCCTTGCTTCATCTACATTTACTGCTGATTGAAGAAGTCCTGAAATAGCCAAGTTTGCCCTGTTTAATACCAAATACTCCTCAGTAAGTTTCTCAATCAAAAAAATTCTAGCTTTCTCTAACTCCTCTTTTGCAAGATTATGTTTTTTGTTTTTTGAATTTATGTCATCAAGAATATTTTTAAGTTGTATTTTTGAAAGTTCAATTTTATCTTTTGGCATTATAACTTCAAAATATTTCTCAATACTTTTCTCCAAGGCAAGATCGATTTTTTCTCTTTTTGTAGAAAAATATAAATTAACTAAACTTATTTGCGACTCATACTGTTTTTTGATGCCATTACCAACTTCCATACTCAAAGTAACTGATTCTTTTGGGATAGAAGCACACCCTGAAAACAAAACACCTAGTATTACTAAGAGCATTAATTGTATTCGTAACATAAAAACTCCTTATTTATTTCTATATTCTGCTATTTTTTTTAGCTTTTTACTGTATACATCCATTTTATGATCAGCAGGTATATTGGAAAAAGATGATTTTTTAAAAATATATGCACGTATTCTTCTCATAAAACTAACAGAATAAAGCAATCTAGCTTTCTCGAATTTTCCATCTTCTATATTTGTTAAATATCTCATATACCCAGCATGAGAATATCCACTAAAATTTTTCTGTAAATATTTACTTAAACCATCACCAACAACAGGAATAAATTTTGAAGCAAAAGTAAGGATATCCATAATCTCTGCACCAGGTGGTAACATAGTTACAGGATCAGCAGAATTCACTATTCTATATATTGGTGTTTTAATCTCCAACATCCAATCTTCATCACCCACTCTAGGTGAACCAAAGGTATAACATGCAGCAATTTTTTCATAGCTTAACTTTTTTGTAGCAACAGTTGCTAAGGCACCACCTAAACTATGCCCAGTGATTAACAAAGGTTTTTCCTCAAAACCATTTTTAATAAAATCTTCAATTTCATCTTTTACAACATCAAAGGCATCATTAAATCCTTTATGGATTTTACCCTTAGTTGTACATTGTATTTGTTTTGCATCTAAATCTGACTTTATATCTTTGATACTGCTAGGTTCTGTACCTCTAAAAACTAAAAAATAAAACTTTTTAGATGAAACAATCATTGCCTGAGTTCCATCTGTATCAAATAGCTTTTCTAATTTTAAATTCAGAGATTTTAACCCACTTACTAATTTCTCTTTCTCCTTATCATTATCATATGATAATAATTCAATAAGTTCTACCAAGGAAGTTGCTCTTTTTTCATCTAAAAGTTTTGAAACCTTATTTACTAAATCCTTGTTTGAAGGTTCTATAATAGGTTTATTAAATTTCAAATACACAAGTTCTGATAAACACGCACATAAAGAACATGTTCTATCACTATAAGCTTCCCTATAAGTTGGTAAATTACTATCATCTAACAAACTAGCTACTTTTTTCTTTTCTGACATATTATCTCCTTTTTAGATTGGATATATAAAGAATAATAAAATTACGTCACAGCTAGCGTCACAAAATAGAAAAAATATAATAAATTTATAAATTTATTTTTATTTTATAAGATAGAAGTAGTATTTGAATATATTTAAATAGTTATAAAAATGCCAAATGCTAGCTTAATAAAAAAGTTGCCTCTAAACTTTTTAATCAAAATTAGTAAAAGAGTAGAAATTCATAATCAAGATATTTTTTTGTGTTATTAAAATATTATTTTAGTGGTATTATAGTATTATTAATATTATATTCTATCCCCTTACATAAAAGGTAGATAGCCTAGGTATAGAAGTTATTTTTAATCTAATGACTTTTTTAACTTTTTATAAAACAGGAAGCGTATGCGAACTTTTACTTTTTCCATAATTATATCTATCTTAATCTTTTCAGGTTGTGATAATGATAACTCTATCCCACAAATCTCAAAAACTTATTACACAACAGAGTGTAGTGATTTTGATATTAATAGAACTGACCTTGAGTGTGGAATTCTAGAAGTCCCAAACAACTACTTTAATCCAACATCAACTTTTACCCTTCCAATTGTCATAAAAAGAGCAGAAAAAGAAGCTATAAAATCACCAGTTATTTATGAAGTAGGAGGTCCTACTGAAAAAGGAGCTTTAGAAGAACACACTTTTCTAGATTGGTTATCATCTAATTTCTCTACTTTTGATGATAGAGACCTTATCTTTTATAATCGTAGAGGGGAGCAGTACTCCTCTTCCTATCTTTCTTGTTCTAGTTTAGATGAGAGTGAATTCAAAGAAAAGGTAAAAGAGCTTCTTGGTGAAAACAACACAATAAACTCTATCACCCAAGAGCAGTATGAAACTTCAATTAAAAGCTCTTATAGAAATACTTTAATTGAGTGTAAAAATTTGCTACAAAGTAAAAACCTTTTTATAAAAGATTTTACAACAAGAAATAGTGCATATGATATTGAATCTTTAAGAAAAAGTTTAGGATATGAAAAAATAAATCTACTAGGTGTATCTTATGGAAGTAGGCTCTCTTTAGAGTATTTAGAACTTTATCCTGAAAATTTAGAGAGTGTTGTATTAGATGGTGTTTTACCAGAAAATAGTGATTTTATGCAACACTCAGTAACTCAAAATAAAGAAGCTATCGAACGTTTTTTTAAGGTGTGTGAAGAGGATAGCAAATGTAATGGAGCGTATCCAAATTTGAAAGATGAGTTTCTCTTTGTAATGGACTATTTACATAATAAACCATTTTTTTATACCTTTAATGGTAATAAATACAATATTGATGGGAGAAATCTATCTATAAAAGTTTACGAAAACCTTTATTCGAGAAGCAATTATAGCACTATTCCATATATGATTCATAGGATCTATAATGAACTTATATATGATAACTACACCTTTTTAGAGTCTCTTACCACAACCTACACAGAAGAAGGTGATGAAAATCTTATATTTAACTTTATTCACTACCAAGATTATCCTATTAATCTCAATACTCTTTTAGCTAAAAAAGATACTTTAGGAGAGTTTACAAACTCTTACAGCATTTATGACATTATGACACATAATGAGAATTATGAGGTATATGGAGGTGGAAAATTTGTACAGTATCCTTATAAAAATAACGTTCCAGTACTTATAATAACAGGTACACTAGATCCCGTAACTCCATACTTTTATGCAGAAAATATTGATGCAAGACTTCAAAACTCAACAAACATTGTTTTAAAAAACTATGGTCATTCAAACTTCGATTCAAGTTGTGGGAAAATAGCATTGGAGAGATTTTGGGAGAGCAAAGATAACTTTACCCCACCAGATTGTGTCAATGATGAAAACCCTATTGATTTTTTTGTTGTAGAATGATAAGAGAGTGAGTAACA